>Ga0207708_10000007_pt1 | contig 264612 bp, 222 predicted proteins | sample KBSK5101metaG_FD_184340 | JGI IMG/M metagenome (GOLD analysis project Ga0207708, IMG submission 184340) | Corn, switchgrass and miscanthus rhizosphere microbial communities from Kellogg Biological Station, Michigan, USA - KBS K5-10-1 metaG... | ecosystem: Host-associated > Plants > Roots >...
AATGTCGATCATCACCACGGTCGCGCAGCTGGAGTTGTGCTCGGTCTCGAAGACTTCGAGATCGTCCTCGGTCATCGTGATCGCGTCCGCCGGATCGTTGTGCTTCATCGCGTTCTGCAGCGAACGGATCGAATCGATCGACATCGGGTCGTCGCCGAACTGATACGGCCGCGTCTCCGTGAGCCGCTCCGTCCCCTGCCCCGCGTTCGCGACGGAGTGATACCCGGTCATCGATTTCTGCAGGCCGCCGAAGATCTCGTCGAGCGCGTCGCGCCGGATCTGCCGCTCGCCGCCCGCCGCCAGCACGAGGTTCCCCTCGGCATCGCGGCCGATCACGTTTTCTTCGAGCATCTGTGCGAAAAACGCCTCGAGGTCGATGTCCGGATCGATGTAGCCGCGCTGCTGCAGCATCCGCATCCACTGCATCGCCTCGTCCACGTCGCCGCCGCTCTGCAGCAGGAGGTGATTGAAGAGGCGCCGCAGACCCATCTCGGCCAGGAGCTGGCGGATGAAATCCGGATCGAGGTAGCCGTAGCGGTGTCTCATGCCTCTCCGCGAGGCTTGTTCTTGTGCAGCTTCTCGATCCACTTCGCGACGGTCGGGTTGTTCGGCAGGTGCTCGCGCGCTTCTTCTAGCGAAACGAGCGCGTCGTCTTCGCGGCCCATGACGAGGAGGATCTGCACGCGCAGCTCGACGAGCGCCTGGTAGAGCGCGAAGTCGGTGATCTTCTGCTGCGAGAGGAGCGAGACCGCGCGGTTGACGAACTTCAGCGCGACGTCGGGCTTCGAGTCGTTCAGCGCGTCGGCGGCGAAGCGATGAAGCATGCGCGGCGAATCGCCGAGGAACGACTTCGCGTCGACAAACTGCAGCAACGCCTCGCGCACGATCGACTCCTGATCCGGAAACCAGCCGTCGCGGATGATCCGGTCGATCTGCCGCGAGAGCTCGTTCGGGATGTCGGCCGTGACTTTCGCCATCGTTCTATAACTCTATCGAACCGTCCGCAGTACGTTGAACTTCATCAGCTCCTGGAACGTGATCGTGGAATCGAGATCCTCGCGCGAGAGGCGCAGCGCCTGATGGAGTCCCTCGAGAATCATCTCCATCCAGAACGCGAGTTCTTCGTCGCGCTGCGGCCTGGCGTATTTGCGCGCGGTCTCCGCGAGGCGCGGCACGCGGCCGAGCTCGCGGAAGTATTCGGCGAAGGGCTGCTCGTCGGAAAGCGTGAGCTTGTTGCCGTCCGCGAACCAGCCGAGGATCGAGTCGTAGCCCGGCTCCGTCGGCGCGGGCGGCGGCTCCTCGCGCGGCGGCGGTTCCTTCTTCTTCGCGCGGCGGCCGGCGAACATGTCGTCGAGCTCGTCGTGATCGATCTCGCCGTACCCGCGACGCTCGCGCGCCGCGCGCTCGCCCACTCCCGCGCGCTCGATCGGCGGAAACTTCGACTCGAACAGTTTCCCGACCGCTTCGCCGATCAGCTTTCGCGCGACGACTTCCGCTCCCTGCTGCTCGCCCTCGTACACCATCTCCACTTTTCCCGTGATCGCGGGCAGCAGCATCGAGAAGTCGGAGAGGCGCGGGAACACGGCGCGATCGCCGGTGAGCGCGGCGCGGCGCTCGAGGTTCGACTGCAACAGCTCCAGCGCGGCGATGGTGAGGCGCGCGGAGACGCCCGACGATTGATCGACGAGCTCCGAGCCGCGCGCGACGAAGGCGATGGACTCGATGAGATCGCGCACGTACGCCGGAATCTCGATCGTCGCGCCGTCTTCGCGGTCGAGCCACGCTTCCTGCTCGGTGATGCGGCGCGCGGTCTCGACGCTCTGCGGGTAGTGCGTGAGGATCTGCGAGTCGATGCGATCCTTGAGCGGCGTGATGATGTTGCCGCGACTCGTGTAATCCTCGGGATTCGCACTGAACACGAGCGCGACATCCATCGGAATGCGGATCGGAAAGCCGCGGATCTGCAGGTCGCGCTCTTCGAGGATGTTCAGCAGCGCGACCTGAATGCGCGGCGCGAGATCGGGCAGCTCGTTGATGGCGAAGATGCCGCGGTTCGTGCGCGGGATGATGCCGTAGTGGATCACTTCCTCGTCCGCGTACGTGAGCCGCTGGTTCGCGGCCTTGATCGGATCGATGTCGCCGACGAGGTCGGCCACCGTGACGTCGGGCGTCGCGAGCTTCTCGCGATACCGCAGCTCGCGCGGCATCCACGCCACCGGGAGCTCTTCGCCCTTCTCCAGCGCGAGGCGGCGGCAGCGCTTGCAGCTCGGCTCATACGGCGAGTCGTTGATCTCGCAGCCGTCGACCACCGGGATGTGCTCGTCGAGCAGCGACGTGAGCGAGCGGAGGATGCGCGTTTTCGCCTGTCCGCGCAGGCCGAGGAGGATGATGTCGTGTTTCGAGAGGATGGCGTTATGCATCGCCGGGATGACGGTGCGCTCGTAGCCGTGGATGCCGGGGAACGTCGTCTCGCCGCGCGCGATCATCGCCAGCAGGTTCGCGCGCATTTCGTCCTTCACGGAACGGACGCGGTAGCCGGAGGCGCGCAGCTCGCCGAGGGTATGGATCGCGGTCATGTCGCATCGAGGTTAGCACGACCTGAAACCGGCGCCGGTCGCGTCCGTACAACGTCGTCATGCTGGTCGTACGCCGTCTGCTCGTTCTCGCCGCCGCCCTCGCCCTCACGCTCCCGCTGCTCGCCGCCCCGGCCGCCGTTCCGGCCTGGGTCGAGCGCAGCAACGCCAACGCGAAACTGCTCCTCGACATCCAGGCGCGCTACGGTCCCGAGGGCGCGTCCGCGATCGGCGTCGAAGGGTACGACGCCGAGGTCTCGCAGCTGCCGCCCGACCTCAACGCGAAGATGATCGCGGAGACCGAAGGCGCGATCAAACAACTCGAGGCAAGGCTCGCGAAAGAAAACGATCCGGCCGTGCGTCAGGACCTGCAGATCCTCATCCACGCCGCGAACGAATTCATCGAAGGCACGCGCCTCTCCGAAAAATACGACATCCCGTATTTCAATCTCTCGCAGACTTTCTTCAACGGCACGCGCGCGCTGCTCGACGACCGTGTCGCCCCGGAGCGGCGTCTCGCGATCGTCACGCGGCTGCGCAAGTACGCCGGCATGGAGGAGGGCTACACGCCGCTCACCGAGCAGGCGATGGCGTGGACGCGCGCGTCGATGAAGAAGAACGCGTCGCTGCGCGGACCGTTCAGGGACAACCTCGAGAAAGACCTCGCCAACAGCGAACGCTACGTCGCCGGCATCGAACAGCTGCTGAAAAAGTACGACATCAAAGACGCCGACGCGCCGTTCGCGGAACTGAAGAAGCAGCTCGCGGCGTACAACGCGTTCGTGCGCGCCGAGCTGCAGCCGCGCGCGTCGACCGACTTCCGCCTGCCGGAAGAGATGTATCGCTATCAGCTGAAATCGCGCGGCAACGACATGCCCGTCGAGGAGCTGGTGAGCCGCGCGAAGACGTCGTTCCGCGAGATTCAGAACGAGATGCAGGCGCTCGCGCCGCTGGTGGCGAAGGAGAAGGGCTTCACGTCGACCGACTATCGCGACGTGATCCGCAATCTGAAGAAGAAGCAGTTCGCCGGCGACGCGATCCTGCCGCACTACCAGGCGCGCATCAAGGAGATCGAGAAGATCATCCGCGAGCAGAAGATGGTGACGCTGCCGCAACGCGAGATGGTCATCCGTCTCGCGTCGGAGGCGGAGACCGCCGCGGTGCCGGCGCCGCACGTCGATCCGCCGCGCCTCATCGGCAACACCGGCGAGATGGCCGCGTTCGTCCTGCCGCTGCGCATCCCCGGCGAGGACGGGAAGATCATCGGCTTCGACGACTTCACCTTCGACGCGGCGTCATGGACGCTCACCGTGCACGAAGGACGTCCGGGACACGAGCTGCAGTTCGCGTCGGTGCTGGAGAAGGGCGTGTCGCAGGCGCGCGTGCTGTACGCGTTCAACAGCGTGAACGTCGAAGGGTGGGCGCTGTACGCGGAAGCGGAGATGAAGCCGCTGGAGCCGCTCGACGGGCAGCTCATCGCGCTGCAGCACCGGCTCATGCGCGCCGCGCGCGCGTTCCTCGATCCGAGTCTGCAGCTGGGCCGCATGAATCGCGACGAGGCGTTCCGTGTGCTCGAGGACGACGTCGTGCTCTCGCACGCGATGGCGCTGCAGGAAGTCGAGCGCTACACGTTCTGGGCTCCGGGGCAGGCGCCGTCGTACTTTGTCGGCTATTCGCGCCTCGTCGAGCTGCGCACGGACGCGGAGCGAATGCTCGGGAAGAGCTTCGACCGGCAGTCGTATCACGATTTCATCCTCGGTCAGGGACTGCTGCCGCCGGCGCTGCTGCGCGACGCGGTGCTCAACGAGTACATCAAGCCTCGTTTGAAGTAGCGTCATCGGGTCCGCGATTGAACTCGTTCATCGCGCGTCGCAGATCGTCGCGCATGAAGAGCACCAGCGCGTCGATGGAGCGTTTGATCGCGTCCTCCACGAGCGGCTGCTCGTCGGGGGCAAACGCGTCGAGCACGTAGTCGCGCAACTTTCCCTGCGGCGCGCCGACGCCGATGCGCAGCCGCGGAAAGTTCTCGGTCCCGAGCTCCGCGACGATCGAGCGCATGCCGTTGTGCGTGCCGGCCGAGCCGTTCGGCCGGATGCGCAGCCGCCCGAGCGGCAGGTCGATGTCGTCGTACACCACGATCATGTCGGCCGGCGTTTCGGCGTACGCGTTCACGAGCAGACGCACCGCGTCGCCGGAGAGGTTCATGAACGTGAGCGGCTTCGCCACGAGCACACTCCCCCCCGCCACCCGCCCCGTCCCCGTGAGCGCGTTCTTCTCGTGCCGCGCGACGTCGATGCGAAACTTTTTCGCGAAGGCATCGACCGCCTGCCACCCGACGTTGTGCCGCGTCCGCTCGTACTCCGGCCCCGGATTGCCGAGACCCACAATGAGTTTCATGCGAGGGCGAAGGGTACATGATTCCGGTTGCGCAGTTGCGCGGTCACGCGGTTGCGCGGCACGAAGTAAACTCACTCGCCGCGAAACCGCGTGACTGCGTAACCGCGCAACCAAACTGGACAGAATCCTGCATGATCGGCGAGAAATCGGGCATGGAAAAACGGCAGCGGATCGTGGTCGTCGACGACAACGCGAATGACCTGCAGGTCACGAAGCGCTTTCTCGAGCGGCGGGGGTATGACGCCATTCCGGCGCTTTCGGGCGAGGAAGGTCTGCGCCTGGCCGCGCAGTTGATGCCGGACGCGCTGGTCGTCGACTATCGGATGCCGGGCATGGACGGGTTCGAGGTCACGCGGCGGCTGAAGAGCGATCCGCAGTTGCAGACGATTCCGGTGCTGATGCTCACCGGCGCGGACGCGCCGCAGCATGTCGTCGAGGGGCTGGGCGCGGGGGCGGACGACTTCGTGACGAAGGGCTCCGATACCGAGGTGCTGGTCGCGCGTCTGCGCTCGCTGCTGCGGATGAAGGCGTATCAGGACCAGCTGCGGCGCATGAACGAGCAGATGCGGCGCGATCTGCAGATCGCGCGGCGCGTGCAGGAGGCGCTCGTGCCGCAGCGCGAGTTCGCATCGCCGCGCATCGAGATCCGCTCCGCGTACATCCCGAGCGAAGTGCTGTCGGGCGATTTCTACGACTACTTCGTGCAGGACGAGATGCTGTATCTCTTCGTCGCCGACGTCTCGGGCCACGGTCTGCCCGCGGCGATCCTCGTGTCGATGCTCAAGAGCTACATCCACACCGAGGCGGCCGCCGACCGGTCGCTGGCCAACTTCATGACCAGCCTCAACGACTTCCTCTTCAGCGTCAGCCTGCCGACGCAATACGCGACCGCGGCGTTTTTCCGGATGGGAACCGACGGACGCATCGCCTACTCCAACGCCGCGCATCCGCCGTTCCTGCTGCACCAGCGCAGCAGCGGACGCACCATCGTCTTCGAGCAGCCCGGCAACCTCCTCGGCGCGATGCCCAACATGGCCTTCGAGGAGCACGCGCTCGAGTTCTCCTCCGGCGATACCTTGTTCGTCTACACCGACGGCCTCACCGACCGCTGCAATGCCGCCGGCGATTTCTACTCCATCGACCGCGTTGCCTCGCTGCTCGAGAGCTCGCGCGACGACGGCGTCGACGCCGTCTACCAGTCGATCTACCGCGACGTCACCGAGTTCAGCTCCACGGAAGAATTCAAGGACGACATCGCGTTTGTCGTAACGCGGTTCCAGTAGACACGTCTCACCTACGCATGCATCGTTTCTTCTCCGCTCTCCTGCTGCTGCTCCCTCTCTCTTCGCTCCGCGCGACGACGCCGCAGGTGTTTCCGGACAACTACAAGCCGTCGACGTGCGTCGTGCAGAACATCTGCAGCACGTTCAGCCGCTCCGACATCGCCCAGGCGGGCGCGCGGATGCAGGCCTACACCGGGCTGCGGCAGAAGTGGATCGACGCGCACTGGGAGAAGCTGACCGCCGATCTGAAGCCTTACTGCGCGAAGCTCACGACCTGCTACGCCACGGTCGGGAACACGAACATGTTCTGCAACGATGTCGTGCTGACGCAGGCGATGTCGATCTGCGATCAGTTCTCCGACAAGGCCGACCACGAACAGTGCTTTCTCCTGCTGCGCACGTACGCCAGCGGCATCGACCTCAAGAGCTGGAAGCCGTACGCGGAAGCGCAGCAGTGCGCGAAGGCGAACGCGCCGGCGGCGAACGGCCTGCGCAAGCTCGACATCACCATGACGCCCACGAAGATCCCGCTCGACTTCAACGGCAAGCTCGTCGTGTACGCGCTCGACAGCGAAACGCACATCCCGATGCGCGCCTTCATCACCGTCGAGGGCGAGATCCTGTACGCGCGGGACGCTCCCGACGGGCGCCCCACGACCTCGTATGCGCTGCCGTGGAAGGCGAAGCTGCGCGCGGTCACCGACGCCGCCGGCCATCGCGAGCTCGTGCCGCCGACGGTGACGATCGAGAAGGAAGGCTACGAGACCATCACCTTCCCGATGCCGATGGAGCTGCGGGCGATGAAGGTGGCGATGTCGCCGCCGCCCGAGAAGCTGAAGCGCGGAAAGAACGTGGTCACGATCACCGCGTCGGATCCGGTGACGGGCCAGCCCGTCGACGCGCGCGTGCTCGTCGGGCGGACCGACGTCGCGGAAGCGAACCAGCCGTTCGAGCTGGAGCTGAAGCGCGGCGAGAAACGCGGCGAGATCGTCGTGCGCTCGTCGTTCAATCGCTACAGCGACGTGGTCGTCGCTCCGCCCGAACGCTAGTCTTCTTCGAGCAGCTCCTCGACGTCGCGCTCCGCCATCAGCTCGCGGGTGATGCCGGGGAACTTCTTCGTGCCGTAGTACCACGCCGACTTGATCGCCGGCGCCTCGGGAAACGCGCCTTCGTAGACGAAGCACTCGAGCGAGCGGAGACGGCCGTTGAGCACGTGCAGCGATGTGTCGACCGGCGACTGCACGCCCTCCAGCTCGACCTGCAGATCATCGAGATGCAGGAGCTTGCGATCGATCGCCGGCGCGGTCTGCGGAACGTCGAAGCGCGTGACGAAGCCGCGTGAGGTCCGCTCGCGATCGCGCACCGCCGCCGCGGCATGCTGTTGCCGCAAGGCGCCCAGCAGCGGATCGTCGCCGGCGAGGAGGGCGGCGACGACCTGGCGTTCGAAGTCTTCCAGCGTCATCGCGAATGGCTCACGCGATTCGCTGCAGCAGCTCGGCCGCCTGCGGCTTCTTGTCGTACCGCACGTCGGTCGCCGCGACCTTCTCGAGGTACTTGCGCGCCTCGCCGGAGTCGTTGCGGCGGAGGTGGCAGCGCGCGATCCAGAACCAGGTGTCGACGACGTACTCGTTCTCGCTGTAGCGATGCGCCTGCGCGGCTTTCTCGAACGCGCCGACGGCGTCGTCGTAGCGCTGCTGGACGTAGTACATGCGGCCGAGGTGCGAGAGCGCGTCGAAGAAATCGAACGAGCTCTGATCGACGCTGTCGACGACGCGGCGATAGAACCCTTCCGCCTCGCCGTACGCGTGGCGATCGAAATGAATCGCGCCGCAGAAGAGCAGCGCGTTGCGGAAAAAGTAGGAGTTGAAGAAGGGCTTGTTCTCGTCGAAGAGTCCGAGCGCTTCCTGGAAGAGATGCAGGGCGTCGTCGAAGTCCTGGAGGGCGTACGAGTTCAGCGCCTTCAGCGCGAGCGCCTGCGCGGTGACGTTGTCGTTCTGCGAGTAGCGCAGCGACTGGTCGTGCAGGTCTTTCGCTTTCGCATAGTCGCGCGCTTCGTGCGAGAGATGGCCGAGGATGACGTACGACTTGTATTTGATGTCGTTCGCCTCATCCGACTCCTCGGAGGCACAAGCGGCGCTGAATCCCTCGCGCGCCTTCGCGAGATCGTTCGCGTACAGCGCCGCGACGGCGCGGTAGTACGTCGCCTCGAGCGTCGTGAGCACGGTCGATCGCGTCTGGCTGATCTGATCGATGAACTTCGTCACCAGCTGCGCGAGGATGCGGTTTTCGGAGCTCGGATCGACGATGAAGTTCTGCAGGTAGACGAGGCGATTCTCGAGGATGCGCATCATCTCCAGCATGATCGTGATGCGCTGCTGATCGTCTCCCGCCTCGCGGAACATCGCGGCGAGCTGGCGCTGCAGCGACTGGTACTTACCGTCGTATTCGCGCAGCGCGCCGTCGGAGAGCTCGCCCGGCTCCTTCTGCAGTTTCGTTTCGAGTGCGATGCGGTCGTCGACGAGTTGTCGAAGCCGCGCCGTCAGGTCGTTGCGTTCGGCCATGTCCGAAGGTTAGCAGAGTGCAAAGGCAGCGCCCGGTTATCGCTCACGCTCTTTGATCGGCGCGCCGCCCACTTCCAGCAGGCGAAATTCGATCTGGTGACGGTCTTCGTCGATCGACTCGACGCGGATCTTCACGTGATCGCCGAGGCGGAGCTCGCGGCCGGAGGACTCGCCGAACATGCGGTGCGAGCGGTCCTGATAACGCCAGTAATCGCCGCCGATCGTGGCGACGGGGACCATGCCCTGGACGAAGATCTCATCGAGCTCGACGAAGAGGCCGAACGGGGCGACGCCGGTGACGATGCCGGTGTATTCGTTGCCGACTTTGTCGCGCATGAAGATGACTTTTTTCCACTCCATGACCTCGCGCTCGGCTTCTTCCGCGCGGCGCTCGCGATCGCTCGACTGCTGCGCGTACAGCGGATGCGCACGCTCGATCTCGTCGCGGCGCTCGCCGTACAGCGCGCCCGTCGTGATCAGTTCGAGCAATCGGCGATGGACGATGAGGTCGGGGTAACGGCGGATCGGCGAGGTGAAGTGGCAGTAGTGCTCGAGGCCGAGCGCGAAGTGGCCGATGTTTTCCTCGGAGTAGAACGCGCGTTTCATCGACCGCAGCACGATGTTCGTGAGGAAGCGCTCCTCCGGCGTGCCCGCGACCGTTTTCAGGACGCGCTGCAGCTCCGCGGAACGGATGTTCTCGAGATCTCCGCGCAGCGTGAGCTTGAACTCTTTCAGGATCTCTTTCAGGTCGGTGAGCTTCTGCGGGTCGGGCTGCTGGTGCACGCGGAAAAGGCCGGGCTGATTCGCGAACACGAGCTCGCGCGCGACGACTTCGTTCGCCGCGAGCATGAACTCTTCGATGATGCGGTGCGCGACGTTGCGCTCCGTCGCGCGGATGGCTTCAATGTCGCCGCTCTCCCCCAGCATCACCTCGGCCTCGGGGAGGTCGAAGTCGATCGAGCCGCGCTGGTCGCGCCGCACGCGCAGGATCTCGAACAGCTCCAGCATCCGCGCGAAGTCGGGGAAGAGATATCCGTACCGCTCGCGCAGCTCGGGCGTGGCGTCGGTGAGGATCAGATGGACGTTCGTGTACGTCATCCGCTCTTTCGTGCGAATGACGGACTTGTAGATTTTGTGATCGACGAAGCGTCCGCGCGGATCGATCTCGATCTCGCAGGAAAACGTGAGCCGCTCGATTTTCGGATTCAGCGAGCAGATGCCGTTCGAGAGCCGTTCCGGCAGCATCGGGATCGCGCGTCCCGGAAAGTACACCGACGTGCCGCGCTCGAAGGCTTCGCGATCGAGCACGCTCCCCTCGGTGACGTAATGCGCGACGTCGGCGATGTGCACGCCGAGGAGGTAGTTGCCAGACGGCAGGCGCTGCACTTCGACCGCGTCGTCGAAATCCTTCGCGGTCTCGCCGTCGATCGTGACGATGTTGCGGTCGCGCAGATCGACGCGCTCGCGGATGACGTCTTCCGGCACTTCGAGCGGAATCGTCTCGGCGGCCTGCAGCACATCGTTGGGAAAATTATGCGGGATGTGGTGCTTGCGGATGACGATCTCGATGTCGACACCGGGATCGCCGATGAATCCGAGGACCTCGACCACGCGGCCGCGCGCGTAATGCGTGGAGCGATCGGGATAGCGATCGAGCTCGACGTTGACCATCTCCCCTTCGCGCGCATCCATCGTCGCGTCTTCGTCGATGAGGATGTCGGTGTCGAGGCGGACGTCGAACGGCACGACGTACGGATTCGGCTGCAGATGAAAGCGCCCGACGACGGTGCGGTTCGCGCGGCGCAGGACTCGCGTCACTTCGCCGGCGAGGTACTCGCGATCGCGGACTTTCTTGTACGAGGGGCGTTTCTTGTCGACGCGCACGACGACGAGATCGCCGTTCATCGCGCCTTTCATCGAACGGCGATCGATGTAGATGTCCGCCTCACCCTTGAGGGGTGCCTGGAGCGTGCCGTGGCCGTCGGGATGCACGCGCACGCTGCCGGCGTGATACGGCGTGAACTCGAGGAGCGAGTAGCGCTTGCCGCGGACGGCGATGATGATGCCGTCGGCCTCGAGCTCTTCGACCGCGCGCTCGACTTCCTCGCGCGTGACGTCGGCGTCCGCGAGTCGCTCGTGAATTTCCTTCACGCCGAGGAGGCGATTGCCTCGCTCGCGGAGCAGCTCGACGATGGCCTGATGGAGCTCGGGACGCCGGGGAATGGAGAGAGACGGAGTCACGGCCGCCCCGGTGACTAGCGCGGCGTGCGGGGAACGCGGCTCGTCTTCGGCGCGGAGACGCGCTTGTGCGAGACGCGGCGGCGCACCGGACGCACGGACTCGGCGAAGCCGTTGAGCATCGTCTGCGTGCGGAGCTTGTTGTGAAGCGTGTTGCGGTGTACACCGAGCTTGCGCGAGGCCTGTGTGACGTTGCCCTTGCTCGCCGTCATTGCGGCGACGATGTACTTTCCTTCGAACGCTTCGACCGCCTGTGCCAGTGTGATTCCGTTCCCGATCAGCTCTCTGATGATGGCATTCAGACGATCATCGATACTTACCATGTACTCAACCTCGAAGGTGCGCGTGTTGTGGTGCGAAGGCGAGATTCTACTACTCAAGATTCGAGTGACACGAAGAAAAATTTTTCGTCATTTCCGATGCTTGACAAAAAAATAAATCCGGGCCAGCAGCAGCGTGATCAGAGTCACGGCGCCGCCGAAAAAAAGCGCGCGCGGACGATACGTCCAGAGCACTTCGTGCCGCCCCTTCGACACCGCGACTCCGCGAAAAACCCCGAAAACAGGCCGTTTTTCGGCACTTTTACCGTCGATGGCCACGCGCCACGCGGGCGCGTCCTGCTGAGTCAGCACGAGCATTCCGTCCGACGGCGCGTCGACGATCACGCGCGCGTGTGACGTTCCGATCTCCCACTTCGCGGCGACGATTCCGTCGCGCGTGATCAGCGTCGCCATTGCGCGTGTATCGCGGTTGCGATACAGCGTCACATTCGCCGCGCGGCCGAGCCGTTCGAACGGTGGAGGCAGCGCCAGCGTGGTCAGAATCCACTCCGCGGGAAGGATCGCCAGCGCCTCGAGCGAGGGGTGCTCGAGGACGCGGCGGTGGAAGCGGAGATAGCGCTCGCTGGAGACCGGCGCGGCGGTGTTCGCGTCGAAGCGGCGGTCGTACAGGTTGAGATAGCCGGCGATCCAGGCCGGGCGCCGCGACGGGTCGATGTCGCCGACGCGGATGAACTTCGCATCGGCGCCAACCTCACGCGGATACGGCACGACGTCGCGCCGGAACGCGGCGGTGGCGAGCAGCGGACGGGCGTGCGGCAGGAGATCGACGACGATGACGAGGATCACGAGCAGATCGATCCAGCGGCGGTCCTTGCGGATGCGATCCCATCCCGCGGCCGCGAGCGCGGCAATCGCGAGCGCGGCGAGCGGCACGACACGCGCGGGGTAGCGAAGGAGGGTCAGCGGAAGCTGCGCGAGCAGCGGCGGGCCGGCGGCGACGACGATCGCGACGACGAGCAGCGCGAGCCAGCCGGCGACGCGGCGCACGCGGGTGAGGCCAACGAGCGCAAGCGCCGCGACGGCGATGCCGACGTAGATGACGGGGATGAAGTGCTGTCCGAGCTTCGGATCGATCGCGCTCGCGTCGAGCGACGGCGGAATCACGACGCGCAGCCAGTCGCGCAGCGGCATCGAGTCCTGCAGGATCTGCTCTTTCGTCATTCCGCCCGCGCGATCGCCGCCGGCGATGATTTCGGAGACGAAGGGAAAGAGCTGGATCGCCGACGTGCCGAACGCGACGCCTGCGGCGACGAAAATATCGCGCGGCTTGCGCGACACGATCACGTACATCAGCGCGCCGACTGCGGCAAGGAACGGCTCACCGGCGAGAAACGAAAGTGCGAGCACGAAGCCGCCGCGAATCGGCGCGCGTTCTGCCGCGCACCATAACGCGAGCGGGATCCACGCGAGCGTGGCGAGGTTGTTGTTCACGTCGAGCAGCGACAACACCGGCCCGCTGAACATCAGCGCCACCGTCCCCACCATTGCCGCCCCCGCCGACACGCGCCGCGCGAAGAGCAGATACGCGCTCCACCCGAGGAGCACGAGGTGGAAGAGCAGGAACAACATGTACGCCGTCTCGAACGGCAACACCACGAACATCCACGCCGGCGGATAAAACACCCCCGTCTGCGGATTCGCCAGCCACGGCTCGCCGCTCGCGCTGTACGGGTTCCACAGCGGCAATCTCCCCGCCCGCAGCTCCTCGGCGGTGAAGAAGCGGAGGGGCTGGAAATAGTCGGAGTGGTCGCGGAGAGTGAAGACTTCCTGTTTGAGGAGGGGAGAGATGAAGATGGTGAGGGCGAGGAGGAGAAGAAAGACAAAAGCGAAGGTTCGAGGTTCGAGGTTCGAGGTTCGAGGGTTGAGAGATCTGTCGCTTTCTCTCTCTTCCCTCGAACCTCGCACCTCGAACCTCATCGCTTCTCACAAAAATCACGAACGATGACGCGCATCAATCTCCCTCCCTCCCCAAAAAACCTCACGCGGATCCGCTCGTCGACACCGTGCACGCTGTCCGCGTCGTAGTAGTTCACCTTGAACGGCATGATGCCGTAGGCGGTGATGCCGCGGGCGCGGAGGTAGCGGCTGTCGGTGGTGCCGGGGGTGACGGTGGGGGCGACGGCGGATTCGGGGGCGTGGGCGCGCATGGCGCGGGCGAGGGTGTCGAACAGCTCGCCGCTCGAGGGGCTTTCGGGCACGGGCTCGCCGGCGATGAGCACTTCGACGGTCGCGTTCTTGCCCACCGCCTCGCGCACGCGCGCGAGCATCGCGTCGGGGTGCGTGCCGGGCAGCAGGCGAATGTCGACGTCGGCGATCGCGCGCGAGGGGATGACGTTCACGGCGTTGCCGGCGGAGATGTGCGTGATCGCGATCGTGTCGTGCAGGAGCGTGCGATAGCCGACCGGCAGGTCGCGCAGAATGCGCTCGACGTCGAGCGGCTCGCGAAAGAGGCGCAGCCGCGACGCGCGCGCGTCCTTCCGCACCGCCGCGGCGGCGGCCATCGCACGCTCGACACTCGACTCGAGGCGGTACGGCGTCTCGATCGCTTCGACGGCCGCCAGCGCGCGCACGAGTTTCTCCGTCGCGCCGCCGTCATCGGGCGGCATCGCGCCGTGGCCGCCGGTGCCCTCGCTCACGAGGCGCAGCCAGAGCGGAATCTTCTGCTGCACTTCGATGCCCCAGAACAGCACCTTGTCGACCGCGGTCTCGTTCGAGCCGCCTTCGTTGAGGACGAAGCCGACGTCGGCGAAGAGCTCGGGATGTTGCGCGAGCAGCTTCGCCATCCCGTGCGCGCCGCCGAGCTCTTCGTCGGGCACGGCGAGGAACACGACGTCGCGCCGCAGCTCGGTGCCGCGGCGTTTCAGGTCGACGAGCGCCATCAGCTGCGCGATCGTGAGCGACTTCGTATCGAGTGCGCCGCGTCCCCAGATGTAGCCGCCGTGGCGATCGCCGCTGAACGGCGGACGCGTCCAGCCGCTCGCGTCGGCGGGGACGACGTCGATGTGGCTGAGTAGCAGCAGCGCCTTTTCCTTCGACGATGACTCCAGCCGCGCGTACACCGCCTGGCGCTTCGGATCGTCGCCGACGAGACGCGCGGCGATTCCTTCCTTCGTCAGGAGGTCGCGTAGAAACGTCGCGCCCGAGGTTTCATTGCCCGGCGGGTTCGACGTGTCGATGCGCAGGTACGCGACGAACGCCTCTTCGGACTCACGCTCGAGCGGATCGGACGGCGCACCACCGGCTTTGCGGCAGTGAAACGGCAGAGTGATTAGAAGAATGAGGAGTAGTGCTGCGTGCTGCGTGCTGCGGGCTGCGTGGAACGGCGAGCCTCGCAGCACGCGGCACGCAGCACTGAGCACTCCTCGTCTCACCCGGCGACCGGCTGCGGAATGGTGAGCTGCACGGCCGGCGTGTCCTCCGGCATCGCGTGGTATGGCTCGAAGCATGCGCGGCAGCGCGCTTCGTACGAGGAGTCGCCGACTTCGACCTGCGAGTTGCCGCCCGACACGCGCTGAGAGTAGTGCGCGGCGCCGCGGCACCGCACGCAGACCGCATGCATTTTCGAAATCTCTTCGGCCACCGCGAGCAGTGCAGGCATCGGCCCGAACGGCCGGCGCATGTAATCCTGATCGAGCCCCGCGGCGATGACGCGAATCCCGGCGTCCGCGAGCTGCATGCAGACCTCGGTGACGCCCGCGTCGAAGAACTGCACCTCGTCGATGCCGACGACCTGCACGCCGATCTCGACGCGCGCCAGCAGTTCGGCGCTGGTCCCGATCGGAATCGCCTTCAGGCGGCGGTCGTCGCGCGACACGACTTCGTCCGTCGCGAAGCGGTCATCGAGGATTGGCTTGAATACCTGCACGCGCTGCCGCGCGATCACCGCGCGCCGCAGCCGCCGAATCAGCTCTTCCGATTTTCCGGAAAACATGCCTCCGGCAATGATTTCGATCCAGCCGCCACGATGAACGTCCAATTGAGGGACCTCCGAGAGAAGTTGCCTAAGGATAGAACACGCTCGCCAACCTCGCCATACCTTCGCGCATCCGTTCGTCGCTTTCTTTCGCAAACGTGAGCCGCATGGTGTTGCGTCCGCTGCCGTCGACGAAAAACGGGCCGCCGGGGATGTACGCGACGCCGCGAGCAACCGCGTCCGTGACGCGCGCGGCGGTGTCGATGTTCTCGTTCAGCGTGACGAACGTGAACAGCCCGCCGTCGGCGGACGTCCACTGTGCGCGTCCCGCGAAATGGCGCTCCAGCTCTTCAAGCAGCACGCCGCGTTTCCCGCGATAGAACGCGCGGACGCGCGCGATCTGCGGCGCGAGCTCCCCGCTGGCGCAGAACTCGTCGACGATCGACTGATCGAGCATCGCCGAACAGAGATCGGCGGCCTGCTTCGCGATCTCGAGCCGTTCGAGGAGCGGCTGCGGCGCGATGATCCAGCCGCAGCGAAGCCCGGGCGCGAGTATTTTCGAGAACGAGCCGAGGTAGAGCACGCGACCGTGTACGTCGCGTGACTTCATCGCCGTCGTGTCGGCGCCGTCGACGTAAACCAGCTCGCCGTACGGATCGTCCTCGATGATGAGAAAGTCGTGCTGCTCGGCGATCGCGAGCACGGCCGCGCGGCGCGCCTGCGTCATGAGCCGGCCCGACGGATTCTGAAAGTTCGGGATGATGTAGAGCAGCTTCACGCGATGCCGCGAAGCGACCTCGCGCAGTGACTCGGGGACGATCCCGTCCTCGTCCTGCTCGACGCCGACGAGCTGCGCGCTGCGCGCGAAGAACGAAGACGAGCCGCCGATGTACGTCGGCAGCTCGACGGCCACCACGTCGCCCGGATCGAGCAGCGTGTGCGCGATCAGATCGAGCGCCTGCTGTGAGCCGGTCGTCGTCAGCACGTCGTCGCCGGTGCAGGCGATGCCGCGCGTGCCGCAGAGTTGCGCGATGAACGTGCAGAGCCGCGGCAGACCGCGCGTCGGCCCGTACTGCAGCGCGACCGAGCGGCGCTCGCGGACGACCTGCTCCGCGATCGCGGCGATGCGCTCCGCCGGAAACGTGTCGGGATTCGGCGAGCCGCCGGCGAACGAGATGACGCTCGGATCGTTGTTGAACTTCGCGAACGCGCGGATCGGCGAGGGGCGGGACGCGAGCGCGTCGCGCGAGAAAAAGGCGTCGTACGCGCTCAGGACCGGTTCTCCACCGCCAGCGCCGAGTAGGCTGCGAGATACCAGCTCGCGATCAGCGCGGAAAACGCGGAGCTCAGCAGCGAGCTGACGAGCCGCAGCGGAAGCGTGATCATGTTGAACGAGGCGTTGCGTCCGATGGACTCGCCGAACGCCGCGAACATCGAGAAGCTCGCGAAGAAGCTCGATCCCGCCATCGCCACCACGAAGATCGCGAGCGCGATCAGCAGATGCCGCGCGAGATCGCTCTTCACCGCGCGCCACGCCGTCCGGAGCGTCTCGCGCACGCCGGCGCGATCCACCGCCCACTGCGCGACCGCGCGATTGGTCCACATCCCCGTCGTCACCGCGACGACGATCGCGAAGAGCAGAAAGATCATGAGGCCGAGACAGCCGATGCCGGCGGCGACCGCCGGATTCCCCTGAAAAATGAGGACCAGCGCGAGCACCGGAATCAGAGGAATGACCAGGACCAGCCCGCCGACGCCCCACGCGAGGTTGTAGATCCAGAAGACGCTCCACCAGCCGTCCTTCGCGCCGGCGGCCCATCGATCGCCGGAAAACATCCGATAGCGCTCGCGCGGTCCCGTGAGCGCCGGTCCGGCATTCCGCTCGGCGTCGACGAGCACGCGCGCGCACCCCGCTTCGACGAACGAGTGAATGACGACGAAGACCAGCAGCAGAACCGTGAAGCCGACGACCACCCACAGCAGCAGCGGCCACTTCGCGAGCAGCGACGTCATCGCCGACTCGAGGTCTTCCGGATCCTTGATGTCGGCGAGATGGATGCCGACGGAAACGAGGATCGGCACGACCATCGCGATCACCGCGGCGACGGAGATGATGCCGAGCAGCACCATCTCCGCGAAGCGGATCAGCGAGAGCTGCCAGTTGGCGATCGTGCTGTCGAGGCCGCGGCGGAGCGTATCGATGACGCCGCGTCTCACAGCGTGTTCCGCCGGTGATCGCTCGCGCCGGTGAACTCGATGCGCTCGGCCATCTCCGCCAGCCTGCTGCGCAACCGCGTGCCGATGCGCTGCTCGAGCGTCTCTTCCTTCGCGTCGCCGGAGCGATCGTAGTAGTTGGTCGTGAAGATCGTCGCCAGCTCGCTGTTGTAGCGCGAGTTGATCACGTAATAGAGGATGTCCTGCACGAACGTCGTCGGCTTCTGCGATCCGAGCTCGTCGAGCACGAGCAGGTCGACCTCGAGCAGCGGGCGAAGCAGTTCCGACTTGCTCGGCACCTGATCGGAGTCGAACGAGGCCTGGATTTCCTGGATGAGGTCCTGGAAGTTGGAGAAGAGCATCCGTCCCGGCTTCCCGCCGTTGATGATCTCGGCCAGCGCGGCGACGGCGAGATGGGTCTTGCCGGTGCCGCAGCCGCCCATGAGCAGCAGCCCCTTCCCTTCCGGCGTGTTCGGCCAGAGGTCGACGAACTCCTGCACGCGCCGCTTCGCATTCTTCAGCACGATCGACTTCTCGCGGAACGTCTCGAGCGTGCAGTGCGAATACCGCTTCGGAATGCTCGCACTCGCCACCCGCTGCTGCCGCCGCAGATCCCCCTGACACCCGCACGGCTCCACGCGCAGATCGTCCCCCGGCAGCGGAATCCAGCCGGAGCCGTTGCAGCGGGGGCAGGCGGCGGGGAGGGAGGGGGCGGACCGCATGCGTCGAGTGTACCGAATTTTCAAAGAGGTTCGAATTTCGAGGTTCGAATTTCGAATCAGGATTTCTTCTCCTCTCTCCATTCGAACCTCGAACCTCGAAATTCTCAATTCCTCATCGCTATACTCGCCTTCCGCGCAAGCCGCCCATGAAATCTCTCACCTCCTACCTCGCCCAGCGCCCGGAAACAGGCACTTTTCTCCTGCCGGGCGACATGGAGCGGACGCTGCGCGAGTTGTTCACGCAGCCGGAGATGGTGCTGCCGCATCCGATGAAGATCTATCCGGCGGATGAGGCGCAGCTGCCGGGGCTGGGGTTTCCGGTGGCGGAGTCGCCGCTGCTGCGCGATCTCGAGTCGAAGCTCGACCGGTGGCTGGCGGAGGAGGCTACGTTTCAGGTCACGCGCGCGACCGACGCGAAGGAGAAGGCGCAGGTCGCGTTCACTCTCTACATCAGCAGTCTGATGAAGGCGGCCGAGAACGCGCTGATGTCGAACCTGCTCAGCGACTATCACGCCGTTTTCTGGTTCGCGCACTCATTCGATCTCGCGCGCCACTTCGGCGCGCTGCCGCGGCGCATCAGCGCGATCGACGTGCAGGCTGGGCGTACGCTCGGTGACACATTGAAGTACCGCATCTTCGGCCGCTGGGTCAGCGAAACGCGGCAGCAGATGACGGAGCTCTCGGCGAAGGCCGGGAGTCTGCTCGAGGGAGAGGAGCAGCGCGGGCTGCAGTTTTTCCGGCTGCTGCAGGACGACGTCCTGATTTTCACCGAGGAGTTCATCGGACCCGATTTGCGCGAGCTGCGCTCGTTTTTGAACGGCTACCTGCATCGCGATTTCCAGACCTTCCGCGACTCGTTCGAGCGACTGCGCACGACGGCCTCCGACCTCCTGCAGCGCGAGCGCAACTTCCGCGCTGCGCTGCCGCTGTTCGGCGCGAATCCCGATCAGGGGATCACGCTGGCGCTGCTGCTGGACCCGCGCTTCGTGAACTTTCTCTTCGATCATCCCGCCGCGCAGAACGCGCTGAGCCGCGAGGAGCGCGATCAGTTCCAGCTGATCGCGCGGCGCGTGCGCGAGTTCGCGGTGCTGAATCAGCTGCGGCGCGGCATCGTCTGGACGAACACGATGGGCGACGGGCAGATCGTCTCCGCGGACCGGCGCCTCGCGCTGTCGTACTCCCGCTCCACGCGGCCGATGGATTTCGGGCGGCCCGGCGTCGTCGATCCGATGATCCACCGCTTCGGGATGATCTACGACATCTCCGCGTTCTCCGAGACGCTTGGGCGCATTCGCCGCGGCGGCGGGAAGGAGGAGATCCGCTCGTATCGGCAGATGCTGCTGTTCCAGCGCAAGCTCGACACGATCGCGCAGCGGCACCTGCTCCAGTTCGAGAAGTTCCTCGGCGACGGCGCCTTCTACACGACCCGCCGCGCGCTGCGCCTCCTGCGCGCCGCCGTCGAGATCCAGGGCTTCTATTCCGAGATGAAGCGGAAGGGATTCGCGTTCAACAAGGGACTCCGCATCGCGCTGAACTACGGCTACTACCGCCTGCTGCCGATGAAGACGACCGCCGACTCGAGCGAGCGGATCAACGAGTTCTACGGACCCGGCATCGTCGAGCTCTCGCGCCTGACCACCGGTAAGGCGACGCGCGAGATCGACGACATCGCCGCGTTTCTCATCCAGCACGGCTACGACCAGTCGAAGGTGCAGCAGTTCTTCGCGCCGATCCGCGGCGTCGACGTCATGAATCCGACGCAGCACGCGCGCGAGTACTACGCGTACGTCGATGCGAACAGCCATCTCGTCAACGAAGGCATCGTCGCCTCCGCGGCGTTCCTGCAGGAGCTGTCGAACGAGCTCGCGCAGGAAGCGCAGCAGCTCCATCGCGCGCGCACTCCGTACGGCACTTACCTCGCCTTCGCGCCGGCGGTCGCCGGGGTCGAGATGGTCGGCGTCCGGCTCCTCGGCGGCGTGTCGCTGAAGGGACTCGATCGCGTCGAAGTCGGCGAGATCGCGCCGCTCGTCGCCGCCGAGGCGGAGGAGGTCACGCCGATCGACGCGCCGGAGCAGCTGATGATGCTCCTGCGCCAGGAGTTCCATTCCGAATCGGACGACGCGCCGGACCTCGTCGACATGCACAAGACCACGACGCGCGAGCGCCTCATCGGCAGCGAGATCGTCATCTGCGTGAAGGCCAGCTCGAACGATCTCGAGGACGAAGTGCTGATCGGCGAATGGGACCCGCGCTCCGACGACGTGCGCCGCCCGCTCCGCCTCCCGCGCGGCGACTTCCAGCGTTTGTTCTCGCTGCGCGGCGAGCTCTCGCCGGAGACGCTCGAAGGGAAGAAGGATCTCGTGCGCGAGATGTACGAGCGGCTCTCCGCGAAGGCCGCGAACCCCGCGCTCGCGTTCGGCCCGTATCGCGACACCGGCGACTTCGACTCATTCATTCTGGGGGATGTGGTCGAGAAGCTCTAAAATAACCGCGTGCGTGTCGACTACGAGAAGCGGGAGATCGTGTGTTCGGTCGGCGATCTCGTGCATGAGTCGACGTACCGGCGCATCGGAGTCGAGCGCGGCGACGGCTTCCGCAGGATGTGGATCGGGCAGGACATCCACACGCGGCGCGCGGAACAGCGCGCGGGGGAAGACCCGCATTACAAAGCCGAGGTGCATGTCGTCCATCGCACCACCATCGGAGGGTGGAGCATCACCATCACCGGCCGCATCGACGGGCTCTCCGTCGACAAAGAGGCGAAGCGCGTCAACATCGAGGAAGTGAAGTCGATTCACTTCGACCTCGAGCTCGAAGCACTCTACAGGTCGGAGAAACTGCAGCGGCATCTCTACCAGCTGTTGCTTTATGCCTACTTTCTCTCCGGGCAGCCCGACTTCGACGGCTTCGCCTTCGAGCCGCAGCTGGTGCTGATCGATCTCGTCTCCGGCGACGCGAAAGTCGTCGACACGGAGTTCGATCGCGAGCGCGTCGCGTCGACGCTGATGGCGTCGCTCGCGAAACTGATCGAAGAGCTCGACGTCGCGGCCGCGCTGCGCGTCGCGAAGCGCGCGTTCGCGGACACGCTGCAGTTTCCGTTCGACGCGATGCGTCCCGGCCAGGAGGAGATCGTCTCCGCGGTCGCGCGCGCGGTCTATCAGCGCGACTCGCTGCTCGTCTCCGCGCCGACCGGCATCGGCAAGACGATGGCCGTCCTGTATCCCGCGGTGAAGCAGGCGCTGAAGCTCGGCAAGAAACTGTTCGTGCTCTCGTCGAAGACGCTGCAGCAGGACGCCGCGATCTCCGCGCTGCGCATGCTCAACGACGGCTCGTTCCGCGTGCTGCGCATCCGCGCCAAACAGAAGATGTGCGCGCACACGGAGATGATCTGCCACGAGGACTTCTGTCCGTTCGCGGCGCGCTATACCGAGAAGATGGAGAAGAGCGGGCTGCTCTCGCATCTCGTGACGTCGATGAGCTACTTCGATCCCGACGTCACGTTCGCGGCGGCGCGCGATCACGAGGTCTGTCCGTTCGAGGTCTCGCTCGAGCTGATCGAGCAGGCCGACGTGATCGTCTGCGACTACAACTACATCTTCGATCCGTACGTCGGCCTCAAGGCGTATCAGCAGGAGAACGACTACGGCGACTGCGTGCTCGTCGTCGATGAGGCGCACAACCTCGTCGACCGCGGGCGCGGCTACTACTCGCCCGACCTGCACGAGAAGTCGTTCGACGAGATCCGCCGCCACCTCGCGACGCGCAACTGCTGGATCGAGGGATGGGAAGAGCTGCTCGAGATCCTGCGCGATCACTTCAACGAGCTCGCCGCCGTGCTCGAAGACGACGTGAAACAGGCACTCTGCGAGCCGAACCGCGAGCTGTTCCTCGACCAGCGCGTGGAGTGGGAGCGGCTGGTGCTCGCGTACATCGGCTGGAAGATCGACAACCGCATCGCCGAGGAAGACGATCCGCTGATCGACTTCTACTTCAAGCTCGTGAAGTTCACGAACCTCCTCTCCGAGGATGGCGATGAGTTCGCGCATCTCGTCGAGCGGACGCCGGAAGGGCTGCGGCTCAAGATTTTCTGCAAGGACCCGTCGCGCTTCCTCGGCAAAATCTTCGACTCCGCGCACGCGACGATCGCGCTGTCGGCGACGCTCGAGCCGTTCGATTTCTACCGCAAGACGCTCGGCTTCTCCGAGGATCGCACCGCCGAGCTCTCGCTCCCCTCGCCGTTCCCGCGCGACAACCGCAAGATCGTCGTCATCTCCGAGGTCGACACGACGTACAAGCGCCGCGCGGATTCGTACGACCGCATCGCGCTGAACGTCGCCGAGATCGCGGAAGCGAGCGACGGCAACTACCTCGCGCTCTTCCCGAGCTACGCGTTCCTGCGCGAAGTCTCCGAGCGTTTGCCGGTGCTGCGCAAGAACGTGATGGTGCAGCGCACCGACATGACCGACTACGAGCGCAACGCCATCCTCGAGATCCTGCGCGACCGTCCGAAGAGGGGAAACCTGATCCTCGCGGTATCCGGCGGCATGTATGCCGAGGGCGTCGACTACCAGGGCGACATGCTCGCCGGCGTGATGGTCGTCGGCCCCGCGTTGCCGCAGGTGAGCTTCGAGCAGGAACTGCTCAAGCAGTATTACGACGAGCAATACGGCGCGGGCTTCGAGTTCGCGTACCTGATCCCCGGCATGACGCGCGTCGTGCAGTCGGCGGGACGCGTGATCCGCAGCGAGACCGACATCGGCGTCATCGCGCTCCTCTGCCGCCGCTTCACGCAGGAGAGCTACACGCGCTACTTCCCCGTCGACTGGTACGAGCACTCCCCGCGTGAGCTCGTGTCGCGCAAGCCGGCAAATGACATCCGTTCTTTCTTCGAAGAAAGAGCCGTGAAACCGCAGCTGAGGCTCGTGTTTTGATCGAAAAGGGGAAAGGGGAAAGTGAAAAGGGGAAAGTGCTTCGCTTTAGCTTTACTTTTACCTTTTTCCTTTTGGCTTTCGCCTCTTCGTGCACCACGTCTCCTCAGCCCCCATCCCCCTCCGTTCCCGAATGGGACGTCATTCCCCTCGGAGTCGTCGACACGTTCTGCATGCGCCTCAAATCCGAGGGACTCGCGGAGGGTGCGCCGGTCGCGGTGGTGAGTACGACGCAGCCGATCGCTTCGATGAACGCGCTCGCCGCGCTGGCGGGACCGGAGCCGCGGCGCGCGAATGCGCAGGAGGCGGCCACCGCCCTGCGCGCGTCGCAGAGGTCGATCCCGCTCACGCTCAGCGGCGGCGGCTGTTCGTGGATCGCCGTCGATTCCGCGCGCGCCTATCAGCGCGCCGACCAGATGATCGTCGAGCTTTCCGCGCCGCTGGCCAACCCCTTCGAGCGCGGCCAGGCCGGCATCTTCGTCCGCGTTTCTCTCGGCGGCGAGCACGGCCAGTGGTACTGGATCTCGCTCCTTCCGCGCGCCGGCGGATGGGTCGTCGGATACATCAAGGCCATCTCCAGCTAACGCATCACGTCCAGTTGTCGAGCCAGTACTGCAGCACGATGACCGCCCACAGCGGCTTCGCGTGATTCGCCTGCCCGCTGCGATGTTCCGCGAGGAGCTGCGCGATCTGGCGCTCGTTCACGATTCCCTGCAAGCGGAGGCGCGCGGGGTCGAGCAGGCGATCGACTTCCGCGCGCAGGCCGCCGTTGATCCAGCCGGCGATCGGGACGCTGAGTCCGCGCTTGCGGCGATAGATCACCTCACGCGGGATCCATTTCTCGGCGGCTTTCTTGAGGATCCACTTCGTCGTGAGCCCGCGCACGCGCAACTTCGGAGGGAGCGAGAGCGCGAACGCGGTGACGAAGCGATCGAGATACGGCGCGCGCGCCTCGACCGACGACAGCATCGTCGCACGATCGACCTTGACCAGGAGGTTGTCGCGCAGGTAGCTCTGATAGTCGAGCAGCATCGCGCCGGTGAGCGCATCGCGATCCGTGGCTGCCGGATACGCCGGCGCCTGCAGGCCCGTCCCAAACCACGCGAGATGGCGTTCGACCCACGGCTTCTCCGCGTCGGTCACGAACTTTTTCAGCAGGTACTCGAGCGTGACCTTCTTCCCGGTCGGCGGAATCGCGTACGCGAGACGGCGCAGCGCGTTGCGCGCGAACGACGGGAGCGCGTCGTACATCGGGGCGATGCGGTGGCCGAGGTAGGTGGGGTAGCCGCCGAACAACTCGTCGGCGCCTTCGCCGCTGAGGATCACCTTCACGTGCTCGCGCGCGGTGCGCGCGAGGAGGAACGTCGGCAGGATCGCCGGATCGGCGAGCGGCTCGGCGACGCGCGTCGTCACGTTGCGCAGCGCCTCGGTCAGCGTCTCTTCGTCCGTGCGCACCGGCACGTGACGCGTGTGCATCTGCTTCGCCAGCACCGCCGCGTCGCCGCTCTCGTCATACGACTCCTCGGCGAACTGCGCCGAAAACGTGTGCACTTTGTCGACGCCGATGACTTTTGACGCGAGCGTGGCGAGGATCGACGAATCGAGACCGCCGCTGATGAACACACCCACCGGCACGTCCGACATCACCTGCTTCGTCACCGCCTCTTCGATCAGCCGCTGCAGATCGAGGACCGCTTCGCGCGGATCGATGGGCGTGATTGCGAACGACGACGGATCCCAGTACCGCACCGTCTCGACCGTCCCCCCGGTGAAGCGCATGAACGTGCCCGCCGGCACGCGGCGAATCGCGGCGAACGGCGTGAGCGGCTCCGGAACGTAGCCGAGCGCGAGGTACTCCGAGATCGCGGCGGGATCGAGCTCGCGCGAGATCGACGGATGCTGCAACAGGCACTGCAGCTCCGACGAGAACAGCACTTCCTCGCCGATGCGCGTGTAGAACAGCGGCTTCTCGCCGGCGCGGTCGCGCGCGAGCGTCAGCGTGCGGGTACGGTCGTCCCAGATCGCGAGGCCGAACATGCCGTCGAGCATCGAGACCGCGGCGGTGCCATGCTCGAGGTACAGCGGCAGGATCGTCTCGACGTCGGAGTGCGAGCGGTACGGATAGTCGGGATAGCGCGCGCGGATCTCGGCGGCGTTGTAGATCTCGCCGTTGCACTCGAGCCAGACCTGCCCGTCCGGCGACGCGAACGGCTGATCGGCGCGCTCGTGGAGATCGATGATGCGCAGCCGCTCCGTACCGATGCGCGCGTGCGGGAACGAGAGCTCGGCGCTGCCGTCGGGGCCGCGATGCCGGAGCGCCGCGCCCATTTTCTCGAGCACGTCCGGATGGCGGAGCGCCGCCGTGCTCACGATTCCGTAGATCCCGCACATTGGGCGCGAAGTCTAACGCACGGTCACGGAGGGCATCCCGGCGCCTTCCCGGGCGCGGTGAAGTGATGGATCTTCTGCGGCCCCTGCGGGCCGCTCCACCAGTTCCAGACCGCGTCGTAATACGAGACGCCGTCGATGCGCACGTCGTAGACGGCGGCGTCATTGGTGAAGGACTCGTGATCGGTGCATTGCGGCGCGAAGATGCCGGTCGTCGCGCCGCGCGGCTCCTCGGGCACCGGCAGCGCGCGGAGCTCCGCCTCGAGCTTCGTGCCGTAGTCGGTCATCGTGCCGAAGTTCGCATCGACGTACTCGCCGCCGACCTGCGGGTCCTGCAGATCCTGATGGATGAAGAACGGCGCGGCGAGGTGGTAGAGCGTGACGTGGCCGCTGTCTTCGCAGTAGTACTCCGTGCCGGGCCTGTTCGCCGCGTGCCAGGCGAGGCACGACTCGTCGCGCCGCGCGCCGAAAGTCTGCCGCGAGTGCTCGGCCTCGGCCGCGAAGAAGGAGGCGTAGCTGCAGCCGCGCGGATCCTGCTCGCAGTACGTGGTCCTCGTGAAGTCGCGCTTCTCCGACTCCGGCGACTGGCTGGCGTCGAGAATGACGCGATAGTCGATGAGACTCGGATTCGCGGCGCGCAGTTTCGCGCCGACACGATCGGCGTTGTTTCGCGCTCCCACACCACCGGCCGACGATCCGGCGAAGAGCACGTGAGTGGCGGTGTCGAGATCGGGCCACGCGGCCGTCGCATCCTCGCTCAGCGAATGACGCACCACGCGCTGGCGGCGCGGCCCGACATCGTTGCGCAGCGTGTCGAGCACCGCGTCGATGATCTGCGAGCCGCGGAAGTGAATGGCGTACGTCACCGTCGTCGGGCCGGCCGTCGCCGTCTGCTCGTTGCTGGTCGTCCCTCCCCACGCGTCGGAGCTGCAATAGAAGATGAGCACGCGGTTCCAGGTCCCGAAGCGATTGTCGGAACGCGGATCGAGGAAGCCGTTGCCGCGGATCGCCGGCTTCGTCAGCGACGAGGTCATCTTGTCCATGCCGTAGTTCGTGTTGACGTGGCACCAGCGCTCCGCGCACGTCTGCCCGTCGCGGCAACCGCCGCCGCCCTGCAGGAAGATGAGCCACTTGCCGCGGTCTTCCTCGCGCGTCGCCGGCGCGTAGTAGAAGACCGCGGGCGTGCCGTCATTGCAGACGGCGTTCGGAAACTTCGTCGTGTCGACCGTGTAGCGAGCCAGGTCGATGCCCGCGCCGAGGCCGCCGACCGTGCCGGTGGCGCCGCAGGGGAGAACGGAGCTGATCGGAGCCGCGGCCGCGGCCAGCGTGAATGCAATGACAGCGAGCATGATGTTGGACGCCCACTCCTCTCACTTCGCGTACGCGACGTGGTGCGAGCCGTCGGCGATGAGGCGGAAACCGCGCGATTCGAGCCGCGCGCGCCGCTTCACGTCGTCGTTGCGAAGAATATACACCGGGCAACACGCCGCGAGACTCCGCTCGAAATACGGCAGCCGCTTCAGCGGTGATTTCGGATCGCTCGTGAATCGCTCGTATCTCCGGATCAGGTAGTTGCTCGTCAACTCGCTCGCATCCTCCGTCACGACGGTCACCGGCCGCCGGAGATAAAACGCGAGCGATCCCGTGAACGCCTCCACTCCGATCACTTCGGTTTGCGGCGTGAGATGCGGACGCAGCTCCTCGACGAACGACTTCGCGGAGCGCCGCTCGCCGATCCCGAGCATCAGCGGCTGCGTCAGCAGCGGAATCGCGATCATCGGCAGCGACAGCGCGACCAGCACGACCTCGCGCCGCGCCGCGATGAGCGCGACGATGCCGCCGAGCGCGAACGCGATCCCGAGCGCGAGCGCGGTCTCGTCCGCAACGCCCGCGACCTCCGGCTTCATCTTCGTACGATGGAAAAAGAACGGCGCGACGAGCAGCAGCGCGCCCAGCACCGCGAGCACGATCGCCGCCCCGCGCGTCCGCGCCTCGTGCCAGATGCGCGCGACGATCAGCGCGAGGGCCGGCAGCAGCGGCAGGATGTACTGCGGCCGCTTCGACTGATTCAGCGAGAAGAACACGAACGGAATCGCGATCCAGAGCGCGAGATACACCAGCTCGCGCTTCTTCATCCGCTTCCAGCTGAACAACGCCACGATCGACCACGGCAGCGCGCCGCCGAGGAGATACGGGATGAAGTACCACGGCGGTCCCGTGCGCTTCAGCTCATCCGTCGCCATGCGTGCCGCCGTCTCGGTGACGAGCACGTACTCGAGAAACTCCGGCACCACGCGCGTCACGCCCCACAACCACGGCGCGATCACCGCGAGAAACGCCACGATCCCGACGATCGGAAACAGCGCCCGCACGCGCTTGCGCCAGAACGCATACGGAAGCGCGACGAAGAGGACGAGGAGAAACGTGACCGGACCTTTCGTGATCATCGCGAAACCCATCGACACCCACGCGAGAATCGACCAATGGCGGGCGGGACGCCCGCCCTCCACCGCAAGGTAAAACGCCGCCAGCGCGACGACCACGAAAAACGTCAGCGCACTGTCGAAGATCACCGTCCGCGCGAACGCGATCGTGAGCGGCATCGACAGAAACACGATCGCCGCAATCCACGGCGTGTCCCCGCCCCACAACCTCCGCGCGAAGAAGAACAGCGCCGCCGCCGTCGCGAGCGTGAACAAATACGCCGGCAGCCGCGCCGCGAGCTCCGTTGGCCCCAGCACCTCCATCGCCGCCGCCTCGGCCGCGAAGTAGACAACCGGCTTGTCGAGATACGGCAGCCCGTCGAGCCGCGGCATGACGTAGTCGTTCGTCGCCGCCATCTCCCGCGCCACCTCGGCATTGCGCCCCTCGTCCGCGTCGAGCAACGGAAACCCGCCGAGGTGAATCGCGAGTGCGATCACCACGACGGCCAGCCAGATCTTCAGAATCGGAGAGGCGCTCAAGGCGCGCGAAGCGTAGCATCCTCTACAATCACCGCATGCCCCTGCAGCCTTTCGACATGCTCGGACCCTATCAGGTCGTCGGACTCGTCGGCGAGGGGGGGATGGGTGCGGTGTATCGCGCGAAGGACACGCGCCTCGGACGCTTCGTCGCGATCAAGGTCCTGACCAACGTCAACTTCAGCGATCGCGAGCGGTTGCAGCGCTTCGAGCAGGAGGCGCGGGCGACGGGTCTGCTGAATCATCCGAACCTGCTGACGGTGTATGACGTCGGGACGGATGCGGACGGCGCGCCGTTCCTCGTCAGCGAGCTGCTCGAGGGTGAGACGCTGCGCGGGCGGCTCGAGCGCGGACCGCTCTCGCCGCGCAAGGCCGTCGATGCGGCGCTGCAGATGGCCATGGGCCTCGCGGCCGCGCATGAAAAGGGGATCGTGCATCGCGATCTCAAGCCCGACAACATCTTCCTCACGCGCGACGGCCGGCTGAAGATCCTCGACTTCGGCATCGCGAAGCTCACCGCGCCCGCGGGCTCGGATGGTCCGCCGTTTCAGATGGCGGCGACGGAGCCGGGGATGGTGCTCGGGACGGTCGGCTATATGTCGCCGGAGCAGGTGCGCGGCGAGTCGGTGGACGCGCGCTCGGACCTCTTTTCCCTCGGCGCGATCTTCTACGAGATGCTGGCCGGCATCCGCGCGTTCAAGCGCAATTCGTCGATCGAGACGCTGAACGCGATCCTGAAGGAAGACCCGCCCGATCTCCTCGAGATGCTGCCGTCCCTGCCGCCATCGGTGGAGAGACTGGTGCGGCGCTGTCTCGAGAAGGACCGCGAGCAGCGGTTCCAGTCGGCGCGCGATCTCGCGTTCAATCTCGAGACCCTGGCGTCGATGTCGACGTCCGCGACGCTCTCCGGCACCGCGCGTCCCGCCGTCACCGGCTCGACCGCGGCCACGACGCCGACGACAAAGCACTCCGCGATGACCGGGGCGACCGCGGCCACGGTCACGCGCACGCAGGCGGCCGGCGCCACGCCGACGACGCGCACGCAGACGATCGCGCGTCCGCTGATGAAGCCAAAGCCGCGCGTGTCGCCGCTGCTGCTCGCGCTGCTGTACCTCGTCTCCATCGCCGGCGCGGTGTACGCGACGTGGATGTGGGCGCATCGCAAGACGGAAGAAGTCGCGGAGGCGCAGTTCCGGCGGATGACGTTCCGCCGCGGCGAAGTGCGGACGGCGCGCTTCACGCCCGACGGCGAGACGATCGTGTACAGCGCGGCGTGGGACGGGAATCCGTCGGAGATCTTCATCGCCAGCCGCACCGCCACCGAGGCGCGGTCGCTCGGGATCGCCGACAGCGAAGTGCTCTCCGTCTCGAAGAATGCGGAGCTGGCCGTCCTCCTCCGGCGCGACCGCTTCACGAACCTCGGCGTCCTCGCGCGCCTCCCGCTCGCCGGCGGCACTCCGCGCGAAGTCGCGGAAGACGTCGTCTCCGCCGACTGGTCGCCCGACGGGTCGAACCTCGCCGTCCTGCGGATGACGAAGGGAAAGACGCGCATCGAGTATCCGGTCGGCACGGTGCAATACGAATCCGCGGCCGGCGTGCGCGACGTGCGCGTCTCGCCGGACGGCAAGCGCCTCGCCATCATCGAGCCGTTGCGCGGCGCGTTCAATCTCGTGCTGATCGAGAACGGGAAATCGACGACCATCGCGCGCGAATGGGCGCGCGGCGCGAACGGCCTCGCGTGGTCGCCGGACGGAACGGAGATCTGGGTCTCCGGCACCGCCTCCCCCACCGCGCCGCCCGCGCTGTACGCGGTGAGCGTCGCCGACGGCGCGATGCGGCTGATCTCGCGCCTCACCGGCTCGATCCGCATGTTCGACATCTCGAAGCGCGGCGAGACGCTGCTCTCGAACGGCACCTGGCGCGCGGCGATGGTCTGGAAGCCGGGTGGAGCGTTTCCACCCGAGGAGCCGGAGCGCGACGCGTCGTGGCTCGACTGGTCCATCGTCTCCGACCTCTCGCCGGACGGCCGCACGATCCTCTTCAGCGAAACGCGCGAAGGCGGCGGCGCGAAGAGCGCGGTGTATCTCCGCCGCCTCGGCACCGCGACGCCGGTGCGCCTCGGCGACGGCATCGCCGACGGACTCTCGCCCGACACGAAGTGGGTGCTCGCGCATCAGGGAGCGCGGCTCATGCTGCTGCCGAGCGGCATGGGCGAGCCGCGCGAGCTGAAGCTCAACGGCACGTTCGAAGCGGGCGCGGCGTGGCTGCCCGACTCGCGGCGCGCGGTGCTCGCCGGCGCGGTCGGGCAGGAAGGGCCGCGGCTGCACGTCGTCGACACGCTCGACGAGAAAACGACCGCGCTCTCCCCCGAGGGAATCTGGAACAGCGGCTCGCGTACGTTCGCCGTATCGCCCGACGGACGATTCGTCGCGGGCATGTCGAAGGACGAGACCATCGTCATCTACGCCGTCGACGGCTCCGCCCCGACGCCGGTCGCCAGCGCCGAAAAAGGCGAAGTGCCGCTGCAATGGTCCGCCGACGGCGCGTCGCTGTTCGTCTACCGACCGACCTCACTCCCCGCGCGCGTCTTCCGCATCACGCTCGCCACCGGCGCGCGCGAGCCGTGGAAGGAGTTCATGCCTGCCGATCCCGCCGGCGTCTACAAGATCGCCCCCATCGTCATCACTCCTGACGCCGGCGGCTACGCGTACACCGCGTCGCGGGTGCTGAGCGACCTGTATGCGGTGGAGGGGTTACGGTGACGGTTGCGCGGTCACGCGGTCACGCGGTCACGCGGTGCTCCGCTTGACGCTCGAGATCGTCATCATTTTCGTTTCAGGAATCGCCGCAGGCGCGATCAATGCCATCGCCGGGGGGGGGACGCTGGTCTCGTTTCCGGTGCTGGTCTGGCTCGGGCGCGATCCGATCCTGGCGAATGCGACGAACACCGTCGCGATCTGGCCGGGTTCGCTGACGGGGGCGATCGGGTTCCGGCGCGAGCTGGCGACGGTGCGGCGGTGGCTGCTGCTGCTCATGCTGCCGTCGTGCATCGGCGGCGCGCTGGGCGGATGGCTGCTGCTGCGCACGCCGTCGTCGACGTTCGAGCGGCTGGTGCCGTTTCTGATTCTCGGCGCGACGCTGCTCCTCGCGGCGCAGGAGATGATCACGCGGCGGCTCGGCCCCCTCGCGCGCGCTCACGAGGATCCGACCGCGGGGTGGGTCGTGTTCGTGTTCATCTTCCAGCTGCTCGTCGCGCTTTACGGCGGCTACTTCGGCGCGGGGATGGGCATCCTCATGCTCGCGGCGCTCGGTCTCATCGGCCTCACCGACATGCATCAGATGAACGGGCTGAAGAACGTCCTCGCGGTCTGCATCAACGGCATCGCGGCGATCTACTTCGTGCTCGCGAAGGCGGTGGCGTGGAACGACGTGTTCGTGATGATGGCAGGCACGATCCTCGGCGGCTTCCTCGGCGCGCGGCTGGCGCTCCGCCTCGGCCGCACGTTCGTCCGCCGCGCCGTCGTGGCGATCGGACTGATCATGACCGTGGCCATGCTCATCCGCTCGTGGGCCTGAGCGACTTCACGACCATCCGGTAGCGCCACACGCCGATGGCGTACATCAGGCCGAGGATCACAAGGAACCAGATCGTGAGCTCCCACGGGCGGTTGTAGCGTGACGAAGTGAAGAACAGCCAGCCGATGAACGCCGTCGCGACGACCGCGAACGCGTTGATCCAGCCGATCACGTACGTCGCGCCCTCCTCGGGCACGTAGCGAATCAACCCGTGCAGCACCGGCGTGTAGCGGAACGCCACATTGGCATTGCCCTTCTCGCGAAATGCGATCTCGCTGTCGGAGAGACGCTGGAACACGATCAGCGAGGCGTTGCGACTCGCGACCGTCGCGAGCCGGTTTTCCACATCGGCCTCCAGCCGCACGCCCGGCATGCGCACGCGGAACACCGGCAGCCCGAAGCGGTAATAGCCGCTCACCCACGCGCGAGCGATCAGATATTCGGCCACGACGAGCACGCCAAACGCGATGAACGGGAGGAGGACGACATCCACGAGAAAAAAAAGGATCGCACACTTTTCGCAATGCGAGGAGCGGAGGTACCTCAATGAAACGATCCGCCGTCCTCATCCTCATCGGCGTGCTCGGCTGCACGACCGCGACGCAGCAGCAGGCGCCGGCCGCGAAGAGCGAGTTCCAGAACCTGCAGGTGTTCCCACAGGACATCCCGCGCGAGCAGCTGATCGCGGCGATGAAAGGCTTCACGCGCGGCCTCGGCGTGCGCTGCAATCACTGTCACGTGGTGAAGGAGACGACGCCGAAGGAAGTGCTCGATTTCCCCGCCGACACGAAAGAGGAAAAGCGCAACGCGCGGGTGATGCTGCGCATGGTGAACGACGTCAACCGCAAGTGGATCCCGCTCGTCGATGCGGAGGCGTCGCCGGCGGAGCCGCGCGTCACCTGCTGGACGTGCCACCGCGGCAAGCCGGAGCCGGAGTCGCCGCCGAAGCCGCCGGAACCGCCCGCACAGCCGCATCCGTGAGACGATCGCATGCGTGAGATTGCTCTATACCTATCTCCTTCGATACAAGCGCCTCCTCCTCGCGGCGTTGGCGCTGGCGACGGTCAATCAGGTCTTTTCGCTGCTCGATCCGCAGGTCTTCCGGCTGATCGTCGATCGCTACGCCGTGCGTGCCGGGGCGATCCCGCGCCACGAGTTCCTTCGCGGCGTGCTGGTGCTGCTGCTGATGTACGTCGGCGTCGCGCTGATCTCGCGCGTGGCGAAGAATTTTCAGGACTATTTCGTCAACGTCATCGCCCAGCGGACCGGCGCGCAGTTGTATGAGCGCAGCGTCTCGCATTCGTTCTCGCTCCCCTACTCCGTCTTCGAGGACCAGCGCTCCGGCGAGATCCTGCAGAAAATGCAGAAGGCGCGCGCCGACGCGCAGTCGCTGATCACGAACTTCATCAACTTCGTCTTCATCGCCATGGTCGGGCTGCTGTTCGTGACGGCGTACGCGTTCACCGTCCACTGGTCGATCGGGCTCGTGTACCTGCTGCTCGCGCCGTCCCTCGGGACGCTGATGTTCTTCATCAGCCGGCGCATCAAGACGCAGCAGCGGGTGATCGTGACGCAGACCGCGGAGCTCGCGGGCTCGACGACGGAGACGCTGCGCAACGTCGAGCTGGTGAAGTCGCTCGGGCTGGAACAGCAGGAGATCGCGCGCCTCAACCGCGTCAACGCCGGCATCCTCGACCTCGAGCTGAAGAAGGTGAAGTTCCTGCGCTATTACAGCTTCCTGCAGGGGACGATCATCAACAGCACGCGCGCGAGCATCCTCTTTCTCACGCTCTGGCTCCTCTACAACCGCGAGCTTTCCCTCGGCGAGTTCTACGCGCTCTTTTTCTATTCGTTCCCGATCTTCTCGCCGCTCGCGGAGCTCGGCGCAATCATCGCGCAGTACCAGGAGGCGAAGGCGAGCATGGAGAAACTCGAGGAGGTGCTGGCCATCCCGCCCGAGCCGAAACCCGAGCATCCCGTGGCGCTCGGACCGCTGGAGCGCGTGACCTTCGACCGCGTGTCGTTCACCTATCCGTCGTCCAGCGTGCCGTCGCTCGAGTCGGTGAGTCTCGAGATCCGCTCCGGCGAGACGGTGGCCTTCGTCGGCCCGTCGGGGTCGGGCAAGACGTCACTGGTGAAGCTGCTCGTCGGACTCTATCGCCCGACGACCGGTCGCCTCGCCATCAACAACGCCGACATCTCCGCCATCGACGCCGACGACCTGCGCGGACGCATCGGCCTCGTGACGCAGGACACGCAGCTCTTCGCCGGCACGATCCGCGACAACCTGCTGTTCGTGAACCCGCACGCGACCGACGAGGAGTGCATCGAAGTGCTCCGCCAGGCCGCCGCCCTCCCGATCATCGAGCGCGGCGGCAAAGGCCTCGAGACGAAGATCGGCGAAGGCGGCATCAAGATCTCCGGCGGCGAGCGCCAGCGCCTCGCCATCGCCCGCGCGCTCCTGCGTCAGCCCGAGCTGATGATCTTCGACGAAGCCACCAGCAGCCTCGACTCCATCACCGAAAAAGCGATCACCGAAACGATCCGCGAGCTGACCACCAAAGGCCACCGCCGCATGACCGTCCTCGTCGCGCACCGCCTCTCGACCATCGCCCACGCCCAGCGCATCCACGTCCTCGCAAAAGGCCACATCGTCGAAACCGGCACGCACGACTCGCTGCTCGCGATGAATGGACTTTACGCCGCGCTTTGGCGCGAGCAGAGTGCGCGACGGGAGGAGGCGGCTTAGGTGACGATGCATTGACGCTCGTTCATACGGTCGTTAGTATCGGCGTATGACTACGCGGCGTATCACAGCCAATCTGCCGAGCAGCCTGCTGGATGCTGCTCAGGAAGTGACCGGAAAGGGCATCACCGAAACCCTGATTGAAGGTCTCGAGCAGGTTCAGCGTCGGCGTTTTTACGAGCGAGCGATGAGACTCCGCGGGAAAGTGCGGCTCGAAATCGACATCGAGGAGAGCCGTGGCCGGCGTCGTCGTTGATACGTCGGTCTGGATCGATTTTTTCGCCGGTGCCAGGACGGACGCTCTGGAGGAAGCACTGGAGATCGGCGCAGCGGTCATTCCGCCCATCGTTGTTGCGGAACTGGTGAGCGGGGCGACAACGCCGGAACAGCGAGAACGAATCGGCGAGTTGCTCCAGGATGCCCCGGTTCATGCCACGCCGCTCGACCACTGGATCCGAGTCGGAGACCTCCGGCGCATGCTCGCCCGCAAAGGTGTGACCGTGACCGTACCGGATGCTCACGTCGCGCAATGTGCTCTCGATCGCGACGCAGTGCTTCTTGCACGCGATGCCGTGTTCACATTGATCGCACGCCACACGCCGCTGCGGCTGCGCGAGTGAGAGCGGCTCAGAGCTGCGCTTCGAGCTCGGCGACGCGTTCCTGGAGCTGTGCGATGCGGGTCTTGTCGAAGTGGGAGTTTGTGTCGTCCCGAAATGAGCGCATCTCCTCGCGAATTGGCGTGATCTCCGTTCGGACGATTTCCCGAACGTCCGGTACGAACACTTCGCGATGAAACCGCGTCAGCGCCTCGGTCAAATCACCGGCCATTCACAAATGCTACCTCGGTTTCTCGAGCGTGGCGGCAAACTCTACATGATGTGGAACTCCCCAGCCTTCGGCGGCGGGCGGGACGCCCGCCCTCCTCATCGCACCGCGGTCGTGAACAACTCGACGTTGCGTCGCATCACGTCCATTTTCAGCTTTGGCTCGCGGATGGCGTGGCCGCTGCGGGGGTAGGTCACCATCGTCACGTCGGCGCCAAGCTCGTCGAGGATGCGGTAGAGCATGAGGCCCTGGGAGATGGGGACGCGGTCGTCGGCTTCGCCGTGCTGGATGAGGACTTTCGCGGTCGGTTTCCGGAGGTGCCAGAGCGGGCTTTGGGCGCGGAAGAGCTCGAGCGAAACGGGGGCGTGGCGCATTTCGTCGATGGCAATCTCGGGCGTGTCGCGCGGGTCGAAATAGTGCGTGAGGAAGTCGCGGATGTCGGTGGTGCCGTGGAAGCTGAGGAGGTCGACGACGGGAGCGCCGACGCTGACGGCGCGGAAGCGGTCGCTGTGGCCAAGGACCCAGGCGGCCATATAGCCGCCGTAACTCCAGCCCATCAGGCCGAGGCGTTTCGGATCGGCGATGCCGTCGGCGATGACCTTGTCGATGCCGGCCTCGATGTCGCGCCAGGGCATGTCCGCCCAGTCGTTGCGATTCGCGCGGCGGAACGCGAGTCCGTACCCGCCGGTGCCACGCGGATTGGGACGCAGCACCGCGAAGCCGCGCGACGCCAGCACCTGCGGCGCGTACGTCCCGCCGTGATAGCCGAGGTACGCGAGATCGAAGCGCGACGCCGGGCCGCCGTGCACGAACGCGAGCAGCGGCACGCGCTCGCCCGGCTTGTATCCGACCGGCAGCGTGAGCAGGCCTTCGATCTCGAGCCCGTCCTTCGGATTCTTCCAGCGAATCACGCGCGTCTCGCCGAGGGCGCGGTTCCGGTACGCATCGTTGTGATGCGTGACCTGCCGCTTCCCGACGTAAACCTCGGGCGGCTCGGTGAGCGACTGATAGACGAACACCGCGCGATCGCCGTGCACGTCGGCGTCGCCGACGACGCCGTTGACGTTGGTCGTATTCGCGAACCCGCTGCCGTCGACGTTCACGCGGAAGAGTTGTTCGCTGATGTCCAGCGGACCATCGAACCAGAGCGTGCGCGAGTCGCCGCTCCACAGCACCTCGTCCGGCGTGCGGTCGTAGCTCTTCGACACGTTGCGCGACTCGCCGCCGGTTGCGGGAACGACGTGCACGTCGTGCTCGACCAGCCAGTCGTGCAGACCGCCGGAGCTGCCGAACGCGATCCACTTCCCGTCGGGCGAGACGACCGGCGTCTTGTCGATGCCGGCGCGCACGACGATCGGCTTCAGTGCGCCGTCGCGTAACGAGACCGACCAGATGTCGGTGCGATAGAGATCATCGAGGCCGGTGCCGGGCGCGCGGTCGAACACGATCGCCGAGCCGTCGGGCATCCACGAAAAGGTGAAGATGGAGAACGCGCCGTGCGTGAGGCGCCGCGTGACGCCGTTCTCGCTCACGTAAAGATGCACGTGCCTCCGCCCCTCGCCGACAACGCGCGCGTCTTCCTTTTCCTTCGTCCGCTTTTCCTCTTCAGGCGTGGCTTCCTCGAGGCGCGTGAACGCGAGCGAGCGGCCGTCCGGCGCCCACTCGAACGTGCGAACGGGCGCCGGCTCCTTCGTCAGCTGCCGCGATTCGCCGCCGGCGACGTCGATGATGTAGATCTGCGCGGAGCCGTTACGGTCGGAGAGAAACGCGACGCTCCTGCCGTCGGGCGACCAGCGCGGACGCGTGTCGTTGCCCTCGCGCGTGAGCTGCATGTTGTGCGAGCCGTCGGCGTCGACGAGCCAGACGTCGCCTTCGTACACGCTGCGCGCGAGATCGGCGCGCGTGACGACGTAGGCGATGCGGGCCCCGTCCGGCGACCAGCGCGGCGTCGCGGGCAGCGGCATGGTCGCGTAGTCTTCGATGGTGAGGGCGGCCGCGGTTGCGAGAAGGAGCGCGAGCATGCGCTCAATGTATCTGATGTTCCTTCTGCAGAAACGCCTTCGTCGCGGGATGTTTCGGCGATGTAAGAATCTCCCGCGGGTCGCCTTCCTCCACGACCTCCCCCTCGGCGAGGATGAGCGCGCGTGTCGCGAAGTCGCGGGCGAAGTCGTCGTCGTGCGTGGTGATGACGAGCGTGCGGCCTCCGGCGGTGAGCTGGCGCAACGTCTGTCCGAGCTCGAAGCGGCGCGCGGGATCGAGCGAGGCGGTCGGCTCGTCCATCAGCAGCAGCGGCGGCTCCATCGCCATCGCCCGCGCGATCGCGACGCGCTGCGCCTCGCCGCCGGAGAGCTCGCGCGGATAGGCGTCGCGGCGATGGGCGACGCCGAGCGATTGCAGCAGCTCGACGGCGCGGCGCTCGGCGTCGTCGCGCGAAACGTGCGCGACGTGCAGCGGCGCGAGGGTGATGTTCTCGACGGCGGTGAGGTGGTCGAAGAGGTAGTGGAGCTGGAACACCATGCCGACGTGTTTGCGCAGCTCGCGCTGCGTAGCACGCGGGGTCGATCGACCGGCGTTGAGTATGACGCCTCCGACCTCGATTGTGCCGGCGTCGAACGGTTCCAGCGCGGTGATCGCGCGAAGGATCGTCGTCTTGCCGCCGCCGGAGAGTCCCATCAGCGCGACCAGCTCCCCGCGCTCGACGGAGAAGCTGACGCCGCGCAGGACTTCGCGCGCGCCGCGGCGCAGCCGGAGGTTCTCGATCGTCAGGATGCGGCTCATTCGGACGGCGCCTTCCAGCGTTCCTCGAGCCGCCGCGCGAGGCGCGCAAGGGGCAGCGAGAGGAGGAGATAGAGCGCGGCGCAGAGCGCACCGGGGATGACCCAGCTGCCGACGTTCGCGGCGAAGATCTGCGTCTGCTTGGTGAGCTCGACGACGGTGATGACGGAGACGAGCGAGGAGTCTTTCAGCAGCGCGACGAAGTCGTTGGTCATCGGCGGCAGCGCGATGCGAAAGGCCTGCGGCGCGCGGATGAACCGGAAGACCTGGACTTCCGTCAGTCCGAGGGTTCGCGCGGCTTCGAGCTGTCCGCGCGGCACGGCTTCCATCGCGCCGCGATAGATCTCGCTTTCGTACGCGGCGTAGTTCAATCCGAGGCCGAGGAGCGCTGCGACGAAGGCCGGGAGGCGGATGACCGCGGAGAGGCCGTAGTAGAGGACGAAGAGCTGCAGCAATACCGGCGTGCCGCGGATCACTTCGACGTACGCGGTCAGCAGCGCGCGCGGCAGGACGCCGCCGTAAATGCGGCCGGTGGCGACGAGGACGCCGATGAGGATGGCGAGGGCCATGGCGAGGCAGGAGAGGACCACCGTGATGGCGGCGGCGCGGAGCAGTGATGGCAGATAGCGGAGTACTGCATTGCGTTTGGGTTGCTGGGTTGCTGAGTTGCTGGGTTGCTGAGCGGGGCCGAGGACCTTCGCGAACAACCGCGGCTGGAACTGGTCCCAGATTTCCCACTTGCGATAGATGCGCTCGAGGGTGCCGTCGCGCATGTTCGCCTGGAGCACGGCGTTGATGCGATCGCGCAGCGCGGTGTTCTCGCGGGCGAGGGCGATGACGTAGTGTCCGATGGCGACGGGGCGGTCGTAGTGGGTGTGGAGGCCGGGGGTGCGCTTCATCGCGCGCATGGCAATGATGTTGTCGAGGAGGACGGCGTCGACCCGGCCGGTGGCAAGGTCTTCGTACGGATGGACGTCGTCGTCGTAGGAGACGGGCGTGATGCCGAGGGTCTTCTGCGCCTCGAGCAGTTTCTCGTACGCCATCGTGCCGCCGAGCGTGGCGACGCGCCGGCCGCGCAGTTCTTCGAGCGAGCGGAAGCGATCGCGATCGGCGATGCGGACGGTGAGCGTCTCCGTGAATTCGTAGTACGGGATCGTGACGGCGTGCGAGGCGCGGAGGCCGGGCGAGTCTTCGATGCCGCTCATGCCGAGGTCGAAGTCGCCGCGCTGCACGGACTGCGGGATCGACGCCCATGTGACCTGCACGAACTGCGGCTTGCGTCCGAGCCCTTTCGCGATCGCCTCGGCGACCTCGACGTCGAATCCCTCGACCTTCGACGGGTCGTTCGGGTCGGCTTCGACATACGGCGCGCCTCCCTCGGAATCGCCGCCCCAGCGAAGCACGGCATCGTCCGCGCCAATTGGAAGCGCGAGCCACAGGAGCAGGATCACTCTCATCGCTTCGTCACCTTCCCATTGATGACAGCCCATCGGTCATTCAACGTGAGCGTGTAATCGCCGCCGGTCGGGACGAGGAGTCGCTTCCAGTCCGCGGTCACCATCGCGCCATCCTTCACGACGATCTTTCCCCACGCGTCCGTGATCTCGATGCTCGCGTAGACCGTCCCGAGGTCGTCGAACGGCTGGACGCGGTTCGGATCGAACACGATCTGGATCTGTCCGAGCGGCAGCGTCAGCACCGGCCCGTCGACGAACTTCGCGCGCAGCGCGGCCTTCTCCTGCCGTTTCGTTTCCGCGCGCGCATCCTCCTCGGCGCGGATGCTCGCGCCGCCGTACCGCGCGACGCGCGGCTGGCGCGGCGGATGCGCGCTCCACGCGCGGCGCGCGAGCTCGCCGAGATCGTCCGTCGCCTTCAGAGCGCGCGTCCAGCGAGGATTGCGCAGCTCGATCACCGCGCCCCACGCCGGTCCGCTCTGATACGCAAACGAGCGGACGTAGCTGTCGCCCTTCTCCGCGCGCGTCAGTTGTTCGCCGATCGCGGCGACGCGCGATGCGAGTCGCGGTTCCCACATCGCGAAGCCGGTGTGCTCCGCGAGCCCTTCGTGCATTTCGAGCAGGCGCTCATCCTCGGCCGCTTTTGCCGTCAGCGCGCGGCGTGCGGCGCGAAACGCGAGCGCGTCCTCGACCGCCTGTTTCGCGACGCGCCGGTTCCCGCGCGGATCGAGCGCGCGTGCAAGCGCGCGCCACTCGAGGCGCATCCAGTAGCGCGCGTCGGCGGTATCGAGATGCGCGTTCGAGGGACCGGTCGATGGAAAGCCGAGGTCTTTCTGCACGCGATGAAAGGACTCGTGCGCCAGCAGGCGGCGGCGCGCGCCGGCGTCCTGCGGCAGCGGCCACATCACCATCGTCCAGGTGCGGCCGTCCCACTCCATCGACGTATTCGCGATGCCGATCGACGCCGGGATCTTCGTCTCGAACACGCGTCCGTCCGCGCTCGCGACGGCGGCGCGCGTCGCGGGATCGACGAGCACCACCGGGCCGCACAGTGAGCGGCCCCACAACTTCCCGTCGTCCGCGCGGCAGATCGCTTCGAATTCCTGCAATGCCGGCTGCGCCGCAAGAAGCGTGATGAGCAGGAGAGCGTGCATGGGTCGTCATGCTACCCTCCCGCGCGCATGAATCGCGACCTCCAGCTGGCCCTGGAGCTGGCCGACGCCGCGGACGAGATCACGATGAAGGGCTTCCGCTCGTCCTCCCTCGGCGTGCGCACGAAGAGCGACAAAACGCCGGTCTCCGAGGCCGACGAAGCGGTGGAGCGGATGCTGCGCGCGGCGTTGGAGCGCGAGCGCGCCGGCGACGGCATCGTCGGCGAGGAGTTCGGTGTCAGCGGCGAATCCGCGCGGCGCTGGATTCTCGATCCGATCGACGCGACGAAGAATTACATTCGCGGCATTCCCGTCTTCGGCACGCTGATCGCGCTCGAGGAACAGGGACGCATCACCGTCGGCGTCGTGTCCGCGCCGGCGATGGCGAAACGCTGGTGGGCATCGGCGGGCGGCGGCGCGTTCTGCAACGGCGAGGCGATTCACGTTTCACGCGTCGCGACGATTGAAGAGGCATTCCTCTCGTCATACGCGCTGACCGAGCCGTACCTGACGCTCGCGCGGCGCAGCGCGCGCCCGTGCGCGTTCAGCGACTTCTGGGCGCACATGCTCGTCGCCGAGGGAGCGCTCGACATCGCCGTCGAGCCACGGCTCGCGCCGTGGGACATGGCGCCGCTGCAGATCATCGTGGAGGAAGCGGGCGGGCGATTCACCAACGTGCAGGGCGACGCGCGCTACGACGGCGGCAGCGGCCTCTCGACGAACGGACTGCTGCACGACGCGGTGCTGGAGGTTTTGCGACTATGAGCGTCGTTGCCGCTCAATCTCGCCCTGTAAAGCGAGCGCCGGGTCGGTCCAGGTGGGCGGCTTGATCGTCTTGCCATCGTCGCGGAATCGCGGTGCGCCGTCAGGCCACAGCTTTTCCATGTTCGCAGTGTGTACGATCTCGAACAGCTTCTCCGGTCGCACACCCATTTCGACGAGCGTTCCGAGTGCGAAGTAGATCAGGTCGACCATGGCATCGGCCTGTTCGGTGAGGTCGGAAGCAGAGAGAAATTCGTCGATTTCCTCGCGCATCCAGGCTGCTCGCGCCCGGCCGCGTTCTTCGGTCAGCATCCCGGGCTTCTCTCCGACGGGATGACCGAAACGACTGTGGAAGTCTCTGACCAGCTCGAATGCCGAGTCGAGTTTCATTATGAGTTCACCAGCAGGCAACGTTCCGCGTGCAGGCGCCTCCGGAAATCGAGCAGCCATCGTTGATTTTCATGCTCATATGCATCATCGATCGGGCCCTTTTCGATGATCTCCTTCTTGAATGCTTCATTCAGGTCGAAATAGCGAACAATTCGCAATCCGTGCTGACTAAAGCGCTCATCGATGTTCGTGTGATTGTCGGGGCGGAAAAGCACGTATGCTTCCGAGACGGCTTCCACTGACCATCCGTTCCTGCCGATAAGTGTATTGAACTCGCGCATGGAATCCAGGAGCTCGGAACCGCCCGACGTGTTGCAATCGACGGCCACGCCGCGGAGCGTTCGCTCTTCATGGCGGGTTAATTCAGCCAGCTGGTGAATTCCCTCGAAGTTCACGAATAGAGCCTCGGCCTTTTCGGCACCGCGCGCTCGCGATTTGTCATGCTCCGCCTTTCTCAGCACGACCGGAACACTGCAGGTGTCATGAAGCGCCTGAGCCAGCAGCGGATTCCCGGCTTTCGGCGTAAGGATGAAGTCAGGAAGCACATCATTCCGTGAGCGTAAGATCAGGCGAACGATCAGATCTGCCATGAGATGCAGGTCATTTTCGCTGTGTGAGGCCTCCATCGTATTTACGTAGTACCGGCTGTTGATCACGGTTTCCTTGCCGTAGGAAATATCACGCGCGAAGCTGCGCGTGTAGCGCGTGAGGAGAGCAACGAGCTGGTCGACGCCGGCAAGGCTGACGGTATGTACAGGCCGACGGACAACGAGGCGATGATCGACTCCTAACCGCCGCAGGATCGAACTCGCCAGGGACTCATGAGAATGATTGATGAAGAGAAACTCAAGTGGAGAACCGGGCGGCACGAGTCCCGTCGCGAAAACGAGGTCGCGAAGGAGCACCCAGCCAAGGATCGCGCCGGCGATTCGTACGACGTGGTGTTCTCCGGCAAAAAAAAGTAAAATTACCAGCGCGAGAACGACGGCGACACCAACCCATCCAATCCAGCGCGTGTGATTCTTCATGCGTACTGTAAGGCTCCACACAAATCACGAATCAGATCGAAATCGCTGTCGAAGGGGCTCCTGCCCAGCGCACGAATGTATTTACGCAATGTCTCTTTCTTCTGTATCGATTCAATCGTCGCCCAGACAGGATGTTCGTGAAGCCACGAAATCCGGCGGTGACTCATCGAGTAGCGACCTGCGAGATACCGATCGGCAAACGCGTCGTCGATCACATACAGATCTCCGAGAACGAAACCGGCTGCGTAAGGAGCGCAGGCGTCGATGATCCGGAAATAATCCGAGTCATCCACGAACGGGAGCAACGGCTTGAGAGTGACGCCCGTCGACAGGCCGTGAAGATTGAACGTCCGCAATGTCTCGACCCGTTCATCGAATCCCGCAGCGCCCGGCTCGAGTTCCGGCCACGAGGTTGATGAAAAAGACACCGCAACCTTCACGAACCCTCTTTGATCCCGGCGAAGGCGCTGGTCAAGACCCGCGAGGGCCTGGATACGCCGTGGATCGGGAACACTCTTCGTGGAAATGCTGATTACACATTCGCTGCGCACATGCCGGTCGATCGCGGCGAGACGCACATCGAAATCTTCAAGAAGAAGGAACTCGCCGTCGCAGGCGGGGTAAACAATGGTGACTTCGCCGCACTGCTCGACAGCATCAGACAGAACCGGCGGCGGTGCATAATCGCGCCGCGATGCGAAGCAGTACACGCACCCGATCGGGCATGGCTCGGGAGAAGAGAAGAATCGGCGGACTGACATGACGACCCGGAAAAGTTTAGCACCACTCAGCGCTGTGTCCGTAGCGCTCGCGATCGCGCTTGGATTTGGTCTCCCGGTAACAGCATTCACCCTCGAAGTCATCCTGTTGGGCACCGGCTACCCTCGCCCCGATCCGGAGCGCGCGAGCGCGTCGACGGCGGTGGTGGCTGGCGACAGGTGGTTCGTCGTCGACGCGGGACGCGGCGCGACGCTGCGGATCGCGGCGACGGAGCTGAAGTACGCGAACCTGAAGGCGGTCTTTCTCACGCATCTCCACTCCGATCACACCGCCGGCCTGCCGGATCTCTTCAACACCTCGTGGCAATTCGGGCAGAGGAGCGTGCCGCTCGAGCTCTACGGACCGCCGGGGACGAAGCGGCTGTCGAATGCGATGCTCGACTTCTTCGCCGAGGACATCCATCTGCGCCGCGACCTGCTCGAGCGCCATCCCGCCGCCGGCGCGACGATCCGCACGCACATCGTGCGCGAGGGCGTGGTCTACGACGACGGCGTCGTGAAGGTCACGGCGTTCGCGGTCGATCACAGACCGGTGCAGCACGCGTTCGGCTATCGCTTCGAGTCGAAGGGCGAAACCGTCGTCATCTCCGGCGACACGCGGCCAACGGAGAACCTCATTCGCCACGCGAAGGGCGCCGACGTGCTCGTGCTGGAGGCGTACCTGCCGGAATGGTTCGACAAAGTCGACACGCCCGAAGTCGCGGCGCGGCTCAAGAGCTACCACACCAGCGCCGAGGAAGCCGGCGCGATCGCCGCGGCGGCCGGCGTGAAGACGCTCGTGCTCACCCACCTCATCCCCGCCAACGCCGACGAAACCTTTCGCGAGCGCGCCGCGCGTACGTTCAAGGGCAGGATCTTCGTCGGCCGCGACCTCTTGCGCATCCCTTAACGCACGGATCGGTGACGCGGCGTCATCGGCTGCGGATCGGGCGTCGCGAGCGTGCGCATCATGAGGCGATCGGTCGGCAGCTCGAAATCCGAAACGCTGTAGACGGTGAACAGCCGCTGTGAGGAAGACGTGAGCGTGAGCGGCGCGAGGAGATCGACGTCCGTTTCTCCGGATGCAATTCCTTCCGGACTGACGCGCGCGAAGCGAAGGTGCGCCGGACTCGTCGACGGGTCGATCCAGTAAATGCCGTTGCGGACGGTCGCGACCACGCGCGGCCCGCCGCTCACGGCTTTGAAAAACACGCTGCCCTCATCCAGGAGCGAGACCGGCGCGCCGAACGAGCGATAGATGCGGACCTGGTGCGTGAAAAACGTCATGGCGCTGCCGCTGGCGTGGCGCATCACCGCGGGGCGCTGCGCCGTCGGCTCACTGACGACCGTCACCGGGGCGCCGGCCGTCGCTCCTTCCGCGGTGAGCGGCGCGCTGAAGATTCCGGCGGCGTGCCACGCGGCGGTGCAGCCGGATGCCTCGCACGCGATTGCGGGACGATCGGCGGAACTGCCCGCCGGCTTCAGCACGGTCGTCGCATCGGGCGGCAGCAGCGCCACTCCGTCCGTGGAGACCGCCGACGCGAGCACGGAAACGCCTCCGGACGTGAGGGTCGCGCCGGTCGCCCAGACGGCGACGTACGCGCGGCCGCTCCACGCCGCGGCGATCGTGGCCTCCGCCGTCGCGCGGCCGACGACGATCGGCGCCGCGTCGAGCAGATTGCCATCGACGCCGACGCGCCGCGCGCGGATGTCCGTCGACTGCGCCTGCCAGAACACCAGGAAGTCGCGCCCGTTCGACGCGACGGCCGGCTGCGAGTCCTCGCGCGAGTCGGCCGCGATCTCGATCGTTCGCCCGATGCCGCCCGACGGATCGATGATGGCGCCAAGCACGGCGCCGCCGGTGTGGATGTCCGTCGCCTCGCGCCACACCGCGAGCGAGAACACGCCGTTGCTCGCCAGCGCCGGATTCTCCTGCGCGCGCGGGACCTGCAGAACCGACACGACGCGGCGCGCGAGCGGCTCGTTCGCGAGATTGCCGAGGGAGCGGAAGAACGTACCGGCCACGCGCGCGTCCGCGTTCTCGATCATCACGAAGGTATCGAGCGCGGTGGCGGCGGCGCCGACGACTTCGCGTCCGCCTTCCCGAACCATCAGCGGCTGCGCATCGAGCGCGGCACCGCTCGCCGCGATGCGCACGCCCACGACGTCGGGAAACCGCGTCCACACCAGCGTGTACTCGCTGCCGTTCCAGACCACGGCGAGGTCGGCGGCGAAGTTGTCGCCGTGGCGCACGGGCGCGCCGACGGTTCCATCGGCGCGCACCAGCACCGACTGCGCGCCGTTCGTGGTCGCGGCGGCGACGAGGTAGTCGTGGCCGTCGGAGGCAACGGCTACGTTCACCGGGGACTGCAGCGGGAGCACGATCGTCACGCCGGCGTTGCCCGAAGCGTCGACCGGCTTCGCGCGAACATCCGCCGGCAGGCCGGGTTGCGCCGCGATGCCGGCGATCAGAAAGCCGTCGCCATTCGACGCGACGGAGGGCGACGTGTTCAACGCGCCGCCGGTGATGATCTGTTCAATGCCGGCCGCATTGCCGTCGCGGTCGAGCAGGCGATAACGCAGACCGCCCGCGACGAGGAGGATGTTCCGCCCGTTCCACGCCATGACCACCGAGGCGGTCGACGCGATCTTCTGCGGCTGCGGATCGAGCAGCGCGCCCTCCCGCGAGATCCGCGTGGTCATGATCCCGTCACTGCTGTTGAACGCGACGACGTAATGGCTGCCCGTGAACACGACCGCGGACGACGGCGTCACCTGCGAGCTCGGCGCGAGCCGCACGCTCGGCGCGAGCGCCGCGCCCGTCGGCGCGACGAGCGTCGCGAGCAGCGCCCCCCTCGTGCTCGCGAGGACGAGCACGTTCGTGCCATCGCTGCCGGCGGACGTAAACCCGACCGCCCGCAACGAGCCGCCGTAGGCGATGGGTGCCAGCGGCTGGTCGGGACGGAGGATGGGCAGCGTGGCGGAGGCGGAGGCGGCGAAGAGGAGGAGGGGAAAGAGGAGACCGGGGGACCGTGGGCGCATGGGGTCGCAAACTTATCGCAGACACGGCGGACGGTTCAAGGCGGTATTACAATCCAGGGATCGATCGAAGAACAGGGTGACGACATGGCAAGAACGCGAGTCTCTCCGAAATACCAGGTGGTGATCCCGAAGGAGATTCGAGAGCGTCACGGATTGAAACCGGGTCAGGAAATGCAGGTCATCAGCAAAGGGGATGTCATCACCCTGATTCCGGATCGCCCGATGTCTGCATTTCGTGGCGTGCTGCGCGGGATGCCGACGGAAGGCGTCCGTGAGAAGAAGGACCGGCGTCCGTGATCGTCGTGGATTCATCGGGGTGGCTGCAGTTCCTTACCGATGGTCCCCTCGCCGATCAGTACGCGAGCCGTCTGCGCCAACCGGCCGGGGTCATCACCCCCACCATCATCCTGTACGAGGTTTACAAGCATTCGAAACGCCTGCGCGGCGAGGAAGGTGCGCTCGACGCGGTCGCCGCGATGCAGAAGACGCGGGTGGTGGAGTTGAATCAGGAACTGGCGCTCGTGGCGGCTGATCTGAGCATCGAATACAAGCTGCCGATGGCGGACGCCATCATCCTCGCAACGGCGCGACTCCACGACGCCGAGCTGGTGACGAGCGACGCTGATTTCCAGGGTATCCCCGGCGTCACCTACATCCCGAAGCCGCCAAACGACTGAGCACCGTCCGTCGCGCCTCGGTACTCTTTCGCGGTCACCGAGGCTCGAGCGAGTCCGGCGGGAGATGTATACTCTCAATTCGCGGCTTCGAGGAGTCATGAAACTTCAAGATCCCAGGGCCCTGAGTGTTGACGGCGCGACGAAGAACCTTCTGTCCCAGGTCTCCACTGCGGTGGAGGAGCTTGATCGTTACAGACCGTTTTCTCCTGACGTACAGTCACGTATTCGTGCGACGCTCCTGCCAGACCGAATCGTCGCCAGCCTAAACATGGAAGGTATCGTCGCGACCCGACGTCAGACGCTCGACGTCATGGATGCGATCCGCGTAAACGAAAGCGTAAACCGCGGTCAGCAGGAGATCTTCAACGCTCTCAAGGCGGACGAGTTTGTCTGCGACTTAGTCGATCGGGGCGAAACGCTATCAGAACGATCGGTACGTGAGATAAATCACCTAATCCTCAACGACGTAAACGTTGAAGCCGGAGTCTTCCGGTCGCGAAATGTTGAGCTTCCGGGCGCGCCTATCTCACCTCCACACTTCGGCGATGTCACGGCGTTGGTTGACCAACTTGTAGAATTTTTCCCTCTCAGCGAGTCTTTGCATCCTGTCCTGCAGGCGGCTTGGCTTCATGAACAGTTCACGCTCATTCACCCCTTCATCGATGGCAATGGACGTACTGGCCGGCTGCTTCAGGACTATGTCTTAATCCGGCGTGGTCTACTCCCTGTTGGTATTCCGCCTTCGCAACGCGACGACTACTACGCGGCTCTGGCTGCTGCCGATACAGGCAAATGGAATGACATCGTCGAGATGCTCGCGCTACTGGAGCTCTCGACAATCAATAAGACGGTTGCAATCGCCAAAGAGCCCGAGAGACGCCGCGCATGGATTCAGCAACTGTCGACTGCTGCTGCGTCCAAACAGGAAAACACCCTTCACAAGCAATATCTTGTATGGCGACAGCGTATCGAGGCGCTCGCGTACGCCTTCGGAGAAGCCGCGGCCGAGCTCGACGAATCGTCAGACCAACTCGGAGCCGAGCTGAAACAGTTTTCGGTTCCTGATTTTGCCAGCTGGAAACAGATCTGCCAATATGGGTATATCGATCTCAACTGGCTTTTTTCAATCGTCTTCTTCGCTGACCGTAAGCCGTTCTATAAGACAATCGCGGTACAACAACGGCACGAGCCACGGGCAGGTATTGACCCATTCGTGGGCGAACGAGATCTCGTTGGAATTTACATTACGGGTATCCCGGCACATTCCTTTGAACGCCCGAACTATCGGGACTACAGTGATCCACATATACGGCTGCGCGAGATTCTGTTCCTCGGGAATCATATCTACCGATACGCGCAATCTTCCCCCGGAGAGGCCTGGAGGATTGACGAGGTAACTACCGTCGAGGAAACTGTCGAGGAGTTTTTTTAAGACGTGTTTCTCCGCAAGGCTGGCCTGAGCGGGTAGGCATTGGCCGCTTAATGCCAGCGTGCGACCGGAGAGCATGGGTGACAAATCAAACTGGGAACATAGGTTACACGTGTGACAGTTGTTTGGCTGCACGACAGCCGAACTCCGTACAGTGATCGCCCGGATACGCGGAGCGTCAGTCTTCCAATCAAGTCGCACTGAGGCTTCTGTTTGTATGACCATCGGTGTCTGTCGCATCGCATCCCGGACTTCATCTGTCGTTCATCAAAACGGGCCAGTAGCATCGGCCCGTAGTAGAGAGGCCAGATCCGTCGTCGAGCTCCTCGAGGCCAACCCATTCTCCGGTGAGCGTTTTGCTCGTGAAGATGCGACCGTGCTTCAGCGCATCATTCCGTTGTGCCCGACCTTTCGCGTCTCGAGATGGCCGGCATACTCGATCGGCGGAAGCGACTCCGGATACGGACGTGGCGAGGGCGGTAGATGGTAGCCGCGCGCTTTGCTGCTCCCGATGCATGCGCTCGTGAGCGCCGTTCTGCTCCGGATGGCCCGGCACGCTCCGTTCGATCCTGATGCCGAGCCGGCAGAAGCCGCAGCCTGACATCAGGAGGAGCCCGCCGGCGCAAATGCACCAACGTCGTTGCAAATGAAAGCCCTCGCGGTTGCAAATGCACGCCGGCCGCTGACAACGGATGGACCTTGCTTTGACAAACGAGGCGTGCGGGCTGCAAATGTGGTGCGATCGCAAGCACGCGCAGGGTGGTGCGTTGCAAACGGAACCGGCGACGCTGACGGCGCAGGCGTGCGCGCTGCATTTGCAACGTCATCGCTGCGCTTGCAGGCGTGCGCCCTTCGCTGGCACGCGCTCGGCTGATCGTTTGCTTCCGGGCGCGGTTCATTTGCAGCGTGCGCCCTTCGCTCGTCAGCGCGCGTCCCATCGTTTGCAAGCGATCGGCTGATCGTTGCTGCGGGGACCCCTGTCTTACGCAGAGTACGGCCATCGCTCGTCAGCGCGCGGCCCATCGCTGCCTGCGTTCGCGCGAGCGCCTGCCTCTGATTGCGCTGCGTTCGCAGCAACCGTTCCTCGCCAGGCTCCGCGGTGCGATTCGCTGACCGCACGCGGACCCATATCTGCCAGCGAAAAGGGACAAACGAATCGAAATATGAAGTCCTAAGGTTTCTATTGACACCGAAAGTATCCAGAGCTATATTCTCTGCAACTGCGCAGGAACCCGCTGACTTCAGGAGAGAGAAACCCATCAACAACCATCTGACATCTGAAAGGAACGACCATCATGAGTAACGTACTGGAACCCCCGAACGCCGCTGAGCCGGCGGTCGACCCGATTGCCAATCGATTCACCCCCGACGCCCACGAGCGCATCGAGCGTTTGCGCACCATGGCCGCCGAGTTTCCCGATGAGTCGGATCCCAGGCCGCTGACGCTGCCCGAGATCCGCATCGCGAGGCAGACCGTTCCCGCGGCGCTGGAAAAGGCGGCCGTTTTCGCCGAAGCCACGCCCGGCGTGAGCAGCACCATCGCGGACGTCGTGGACCTTCGCGACGCGATCGCGTTCGAGCTCGCGTACACCGGCGTACGCGACGAAGCGCGCGCCTTCGCCCGCCGCGTGGACATGGCCATCCTGCGGCGCAAGCTCAAGGCGGTGCGGACCGCTCGCGGTCTGTACCGCGTCGCCAAAGGGTTCGTCACCATGGACGCCGGTGATTCCGTCCGGACCCACGTGACGGACCTGAAGCGCACGCTCGTTCGACCGCGTCGCAGGAAGAGTGCCGCGCCGCCGAAAGTCGAGCCGGCGAAAGCCGAGCCGGCATAGCCGTAACCAGGGTTTTCTACGAGGATTCGCGTGTGCACGCGCGAATCCTCCAGCCCCATCGAACTGCCCGCTAAGGAAGGCCCGGCAACCCGTTGTACCATGCCGTCCCTAATGCCATCCGTCCAAAGCCGCACTGTCCGCGTCGGGCTCCTCACGCCCATCAACGAGCTCGATCCGCGCAGGGCCGTCGACTATGTCAGCGGCATGATCCTCGACCAGATCTTCGAGCCGCCGTATTCGTCCGTCGCCGGACAGCGCTCGCTGTTCGAGCCGCTGCGCAATGAAGACGCGGGGCGCGGGCTGCAGTACTCCGCCGCGGTGCGTCCGGGCGTCGTCTTCTCCGACGGCTCGCCGCTCACCGCGGCGCTGGCGGCGCGCTCGCTGCGCGAGGCCGGCATCCTCGCCGGCAAAGCCACGGTCAGCCTTCGCGACGATCGCGTCGGGTTCTCGCTCTCGTCGCCCAATCCCCGCTTCGATCTCACGCTCACCCAGGGCGGCTGTGCGATCGTCCTGGACAACGGCCATCAGCTCTTCGGCACCGGTCCCTATCGCTTCGACGAGCGCCCCCTCCTCCGCGACCTCCAGCGCGCGCAGCGCGTGCGACTCGTGCGCAATCCGCACCACGACGGCGCGGCGAAAGTGGATGAGATCGAGTTCCATGTGCTGCCGCCCGAAAGCGACGGCACGCCTCGCGCTCTCGTCGATGCGCTGCACACCGGCGTCATCGATCTCACCACCGCGCTCTCCGCGTCCGATCTCGTGACGTGGAACATCACCGGCGTCTCGCCGGTCACGAAGCCCTCGAACTCGACGGCGTTTCTCTACATGAACACCGACCGCAGTCCGCTCGACGGCGCGCCGGCGCGCAAGGCCCTCGCATCGGCGATCGATCTCCTCGAGATCGCGTCGCGCTCCTACGATCGCATGCCCGCGGCATTCGTCGCCACGACCGCGCTGCCGCCTGCGATGAGCCGCGGCGGCGGAGGGCTGCGCCTGGATTCCGTCGACGCCGCGCGCCTGATCGAGACGAGCGGTCTGCGCGGCGCGCGTCTCTCGATGGCCGTTCCGTGGGCGCCCCGCCCCTATCTCGTCAAGCCGATGGCGGTCGCGAAGTCGATCCGGCAGCAGTTCGCCGACGCCGGCGTCGCGATCACGCTCGTCGAGACGCGCAGCAGCGACGAGTATTTCGACATCCTGACCACGGGCCGCTTCGATCTCGCCCTCGGCGGATGGATCGCCGACACCGCCGATCCCGCCGACTTCTTCGATGCGCTCCTGTCGTCGCACGCCGTCGGCAACAACAACTTCGCGAATCACTCGCGCTGGAGCGATGCCGCGACCGACGCCATGCTCGCCGGCTTCCGCGTCGATCCGAGCGACCGCAACCGCGCGGAGCTCGAGCGCATCATCGCCGAGGGCGCGCCGTTCGTTCCGCTCGTGTACGGACAGTCGTGCGTCGTCCACGGCCGCCGCGTCCGCAACGTCACGGTGAGCCCGACCGGATCGATGGCGCTGGCGACGATGTCGGTGTCGTGATCCGATCAGTCCGGAGGGTAGCCGACGTCGCGCGCGATCCTGTTCGTGTATTCGAACGGAATCTCGCGATTGCTGTCCGCCGACATCGACCAGTCGAAGATGCCGGCCAGGCCCTGATAGTCCTCCGGTGATGGGTAGTTCACGCTCGCCGACTCCGAGTTGATGCCCCACGAAATCTGCTTTTCCGGAACACCGAGAGCCGTGAACAGCTTCGTCCCGGTGTCATAGGCGTAGCTCTGAGGGTTGACGAGGTCGAACTGCGCGTGGTTCTCCTTCGTCACGTGTTGCGTGCCGAAGGCGGGAGTGATGGTGAAGTAATACGGCTTGCCGTCGGTGCGGCTCGCCTCGTCGAGGCCGGTGCGGATCCTGGCGATCACACCGTCGAAGTTCTCCTGGGGGATGCAGCCGGACTCCGAATAGCACTTGCCGGATTGCGTTTTGACGCCGATCGACTCGTCGTCGATGTCGAAGCCGTCGAACTGATGTTCCCGGACGAACGACACGACACTCGCGGGGAACTGGTTCCTCCCGCTCGTGTAGTCCCCATTGATGTACGTCCAGTCGTTCTTGCCCCAGCCGAGCGAAATGATGAACAGGATGCCGGGATTCTTCCGGCGTGCGATGTCCATGACTTTGCGGACGCGGTCCGGCTCCTCGGGATGGCTGTGCTCGAAGTCCAGCAGCGCTCCGTGCCTCCGGTCGCTGCCCGGGTCGTTCGTCAGGATCGGATAGGCGTGCGCGAAGGCGAAAAAGAGCGCGCTCACCTTGTCGAACGGCGTGCTCTCGGTCGGCTCGAGGTATTCATTCCTGTTGTGCCCGTAGATCGGGTAATACGCGCCGGCATACGGCGTGGGGAACGGCGGTCTGCTCATGGTTCCTCCCTGACCGACAGCACGAGACTGTCATCGCCGCCGCCGGTCACTCGCAACCTGATGATCGCCGGCGGCCTCGTGGAAAAGTTCGCGACGCTGGCGCCGCTCTTTGCAGGAAAACTGCTCGTCTCCGGAATGATCGTGCCCCCCGGATCGAGAGCCTCGATCGTGATCGCCTCGTCCACGAAGACCTCGACGCGGACATGGCTCGCCGATTCCGGCAGCTCGATCTCGAGTGCGGGACTCGAGAACGCGAGGCCGCTCGGAGAACCAGGAACGGAGCGGATGCTGAGATCCGCGCCACTGAACCAGAAACCGTCGACGTCAAATCGGTCCGGACGGGCGCCAGGCGCCTCGCTGGTCAGATCAGCAATACGCATGTTGTGGACCCCTCTCGCTGACGATTCTACTCTCCGAACAAGTCTTGCTAAAGCCCCATCCGCCGCACCAGATCCGCATAGCGCGGGTCCTTTCGCAGCGGCTCGTAGCCCTGTTCGACGGTGATCACGCGCAGCAGAAAGAGGCGGTCGGCCCAGGCGCGCTCGAGCCAGGTGAAGGCCTTGTCGTGGTCGCCGAGAGCGGTCCAGACGACGGCGAGGTTCACGGCGGCGACTTTCTCGCGCTTGCTGAGCGCTTCGACTTCGCGCACGACGCGCAGCGCTTCGTCGCGATGTCCCGCTTTCGCCGCGGCATAGGCGTACAGCGTTTGCAGCTGCGAGTTGTCGTGCGCCAGCGCGATGGCGTCATGCAGCGTCTTCATCCCCTCGGCGGGGTGTCCGCCGTTCGTCTGCGCCATGCCAAGGTGCAGCAGGACCGGCGTCATCCTCGGATGCAGGCGCTGCGTTTCCTGCAGGTGGCGGATCGCTTCCTCGTTGCGGCCGCTGAAGCGGAGCACGGCGCCGTGGCTCGTTCCGATCAGCATCGATGACGGATCGAGCTCCAGCGCCCGGCGGCTGTGCGCGAGCGCCTCATCGAACCGCCGCCGGAACACCAGCAGATACGCGTAGCCGCTCTGCGCGACAGCGTCGTTGGGGTTCAGCTCCAGCGCGCGGCGGTACTCGCGGTCGGCGTCGTCCCAGCGCCAGAGGTGATCGCCGTAGACCGACGCCAGCGCGCGGTGCGCGTCGCCGAGCGCAGGATCGATCGCGATCGCCTTATCCGCCGCGGCGCGCGCCTGCTCGAACTGCTTTTGCGGCGAACTGTTCCTGTATCGCCCGCGCAGCAGCCACGTATCGGCGATCGCGGCCCACGCGGCGGCGAACTTCGGATCGCGGGCGATCGCACGTTCGTAAAACTCCTTGGCGCGAGCGGGATCCGTGTAGCGCAGGTATTGCCCCTTGACGTACAGATCGTACGCGGCGAGATCGTCGGTGGTGCGCTTGCGCAGCAACTGCTCGTCGCGGCCGGAGAGCGACGGCGCGATCGAGCGCGCGACGCCGTCGGCGACGCGGTCCTGCACGGCGAAGAGGTCGCGCACGCTCTGATCGAACTGGTCGGCCCACAACGTCGTACCGTCGGCGATGCGCAGCAGGCGCACGGTCACGCGCATGCGATCGCCGGTGCGCTGAATGCTCCCGTCGACCACCGAGTCGACCGCGAGCTCGCGGCCGGCGGCGATCGGGTCCTGATCGAGCGCGGTGTAGCGGCGCACCGCGCTGGTCGGACGGACGACGAGCGGCTGCATGTGGCTGAGGCGCGTGATCAGCGTGTCGGCCATCCCGAGCTCCAGCGACTCGTCGCGCTGCGCGGCGACGATCGGGCGGAACGGGAGCACGGCGATCGAGCGGACGTTCGGTGAAGGCGGCGGCGCGGGACGCCGCAGGAGCCAGACGGCGACGATCGCGGCGACGAGCAGCGCGCCGGCGCCGATGGCGAGCCACGGCAGCGTGCGGCGCTCGTCGGAGACGGTGATGGTGGTCCGCTCTTCCTTCTCGACGTACGTCTCGACCGAAGTCGCGCCCGCGAACTGATAGCCGCGGCCGGGCACTGTGACGACGTAGCGTCCATCGCCGAGCGCCTTGCGCAGCGCGGACATCTGGAACGCGAGGTTGCTCTCCTCGACGGCGGTGTCGGGCCAGAGGCGCGCCATCAGCGTCTCCTTCGACACGATCCGTCCCTGATGCTCGACGAGCAGGGCCAGCAGATCGAACGCCTTCGGCGTCAGCGCGACCGCCGCGCCGTCCCGCAGGAGGAGGCGCCGCGGGCGATCGAGCACGTACGGCCCGAATGCGAATTGCTCCGGCTCTAACAAGATCTCAGAAATTCTAACCCCCCTTTCTCATGACTTCTCAACGGGTTGCGACCGACGTTGCCGGCATGAAACGCATCGTCACAGTGACGATCGAGAAAGTCACTCGCGTAACCATCATCCAGCGCACCCGGCAACTCAGCAACCCAGCAACGCAGCAACCCAAAGGAGACGCCATGAAAAAGAAACTGATCCTCGCCACCCTTGCCCTGACCGGCATCCTCAGCGCCGCCACCGCACGCGCGCAGCCATTCGCCGCCGGCCTGCAGACGCCGTCGCGCATGATCTTCACGCAGCAGGGAAACGTCCTCGTCGCCGAGTCGGGAACGTCCGCGTCGAACAGCGGCCGGATCTCGTTCATCGACCGCACCAGCGGCGCGCGTAAAACGCTGATCGACGGACTCCCGTCCGGCATCAGCGGCGCCGGCGCCGAGGCCGCGCCTTCGGGTCCTTCGGGGCTCGCGCTGCAGGGCAACGCGCTCTACGTCACGATCGGCGCGGGCGACGGCGTGAAGCCGGGCACGATCGCCGGCACCGAGATCCCGAACGCCACGCCCTCCTCGCCGATCCTCAGCTCGCTGCTCGCGCTGCAGTTCGCGGGAACGCTCGACCTCTCGGGCGGCGGCTACTCGCTCCTCCCCTCCGATCACGCCCGCCTGAAAAACGGCGAGACGGTGACGCTGACGAACGCCACGACCAGCGCGCTGCAGGTGCGGCTGGTCGCCGATTTCCCGAACTTCACCGCGTCGCCGCGTCCCGATTTCGAGCAGAACGTGCGCGCCGGCAATCCCTTCGGCGTCGCGGTCCTCGGCGCGACGGCCTTCGTCGTCGACGCGAGTCAGAATCTCATTCGCCGCGTCAACACCGGCAGCGGCGAGTTCACGACGCTGACGACGTTCGGCGCGAAGCCAAATCCGCTGCCGTTCGGCCCTCCGTTCATCGACGCGGTGCCGGACAGCGTGACGCTGCGCGGCGACGAGCTGCTGGTGACGAACCTGACCGGCTTCCCCTTCCCCGCCGGCGCCGCGGAGGTGAAGCGCGTAAACATCAATACCGGCGAGACGTCGACGTTCGCGACCGGCCTGACGTCGGCGATCGACGCGAAGCCCCTCGGCAGCGGCGCGAATGATCCGATCCTCGCGCTCGAGTTCAGCACGAGCATGACCGAGTCGAAGCCGGGCCGCCTGCGCATGCTCACCGCCGGCGGACAGTCGACCACGATCGCGGAGAACCTGCCGACGCCGACGAGCATCGCCGTCGATCAGCGCAGCGGCGAGGTGTTCATCGTGCACATCTTTCCCGGACTCATCACGCGCGTGAACGCGGCGGGCGTCATTCCCGCCGCGCCGCCGACGGCGATCATTCCCGCGGTGGCGTCGCAGGCGGGCGCGTACGGCTCGCGCTTCACGACGTCGATGCAGATCAGCAATCCGCATCCGTTCGCGATCTCGGGCCGCATGGTCGTGCATCCGCCCGCCGTCTCCGCCGGCACGAACGATCCGTCGCTCGCGTACAAGCTCGCGCCGTTCGAGACGAAACGTTACGCCGATTTCATGGCCAGCGCCGGCGCGACCGGCAGCGGCTCCGTCGACGTGATCGCGGCGGTCGGCTCGGCTCCGGTGACCGTCACGACAGTCGCGGATACGGCGTCATCGGGAATGCCCTCGGTGCAGGTGCCGCAGGTCGATCCGGCGAGCGCGCTTTCCGCCGGCTCGCACGGCACGCTCATCGCGCCCGCCGATCCGGTGCGCACGCGCTTCAACATCGGCATCCGCACGCTCGGGCAGGGCGTGGGGATGACGATCAGCGTGCGCGACGAAGCCGGCGTCGAGCTGCGCTCGGTGACGCGTCCGTTCCCCGCGAACTGGTTCGCGCAGTTCACCGCCGAGGACCTCACCGGTGCGTTCCTCGGCCCGAACCACTCGGTCGTGATCAGCGTCCTTTCCGGCAGCGCCATCGTCTACGGCGCCGCCATCGAGAACGCGACCGGGGACACCACGCTCCAGATCGCGCGTGCCGTCGTCGAATGATCCATCAGCCCCGGTCTCCGTCGGGGGCCGGGGCTGCGGTCACCGCGCCTGCACCGAAGCAGCGGCGCGCTGTCCGCTGAACGGCAGCTCGTTCTGCCCGTCGTCGACCGCCACCGGCAGCGTGACGGTGAACGTCGCGCCATGGCCCGCGCCCTCGCTCTCGGCGGTGATCTCGCCGTGATGCAGATCGATGATGTGGCGTGCGATGGCGAGGCCGAGGCCGAGGCCGCTGCGCTTGTTCATCCCCTCGGCCTGGCGAAGGCGGTCGAACACGTACGGCAGGAACGACGGCTCGATGCCATCCCCCTGATCGCTCACGCGGATGCGCACATGGTCGTCGCAGCGTCCGACGCGCAGATCGACATGCTTGCCGGCCGAAGTGAACTTGATCGCGTTCGAGAGCAGGTTGCCGATGACCTGCTGGATGCGATTCGCATCGGCCTCGACGACGCAGTCGCGGTCCTCGATCTCCGAGATCAGGCGCACGCCGCGCTCCGCGGCGGCGGGACGCGCAACGGTGAGCGCGGCGTCGACGACGTCGGCGATCGCGGTCGGCTTCAGATCGACCTGGAACTTGCCGAGCACCATGCGGGAAACGTCGAGCATGTCGTCGATGAGCCGCGCCTGCAGCCGCGCGCTCGACTCGATCGTGCTCAGCGCCTCGCGCAAATCCTCGGGCTCGTAGTGTCCGCTGCGCAGGAACTGCACCCACCCGAGGATCGACGTCATCGGCGTGCGCAGCTCGTGAGAGAGCGTGGCGAGGAAGTTGTCCTTCGCGCGGTTCTGTGCGTCGGCCTCGCGATACCGCCGTTCCGCCTCGGCGGCGACCGACGCGGCGCGGCGCTCGGTGATGTCGAGGAACGTGATGACGGAGCCGACGAGCTCCGTGGCCTCGTCACGAATCGGCGACGCGAAGAACTCGACCGGGAAGCTGGTGCCGTCGGCGCGGAAGAACGTCTCGTCGATCTGATGATAGGCAGGCTCGCCGTGCACGACCGCGTACAAACGGCAGCGCTTGCGGTCGCAGGTCATGACGCCGGGGAACGTGGGATGGACGAGATCGTGAAGATCGCTGCCGGCGATCTCGCCCGGGTCGCGCGCCATCATCCGCGCGGCCGCTGGATTCACGAACGACGTGACGCCGGCGATGTCGATGCCGAGGATCCCTTCCGCGGCGGCGTTGAGAATCAGCTCGTTCTGCCGGATCAGCCGCGCCAGCTCGTGCGCCTGCCGCTTCAGCGCCGTCGTCTTCCGGTACAACTCGACGAAGACGTTGACCTTCGATTTGAGCACCTCGGGCTGGAACGGCTTGAACAGATAGTCGACCGCGCCGAGCTCGTAGCCGCGGAACACGTTCTTCTCGCTGCGGCTGAGCGCCGTCAGAAAGATGATCGGCGTGTCGCGCGACCGCTCGCGCTGTCGGATGAGGTCCGCGGTCTCGAAGCCGTCGAGGTCGGGCATCTGCACGTCGAGCAGGATGACCGCGAAGTCCATATTGAGCAGATGACGCAGCGCCTGCGTGCCCGACTCCGCGGAGACGAGGTTCACGTCGTCGCCAGCGAGAATCGCCTCCAACGCGAGGAGGTTGCTCGACTGGTCGTCGACCAGCAGGATGTTTACGCGTTCGTCTGTCATGCGCTATGCCGGCAAAGCTCGATGAGGAACGGCCCTATCCGCTCCAGAGGCAAGATTCGATCCACAGCGGCGGCCGCAATGGCGGCCCGTGGCATCGCCGGCGCCTCCGCGCTCTCCGGGTCCTGCACGACGACGAAGCCGCCGTGGCTTTTGATCCGCTTCGCGCCGACCGCGCCGTCGGCATTCGCGCCCGTGAGCACGACCCCGATGACGCCGCCGCCGTACGCATCCGCCGCGGAAACGAAGAGCACATCGACCGAGGGACGGGAGTACTCCACGCGCTCGTCGACCGACAGACTCAGCTCGCCGCGCTCGGCGTTTTTCTCGATGAGCAGGTGATAGTCCGCGGGCGCGAGGTACACGGTGCCGCGGTGAATCCACTGCTTGTCGTCGGCATCGACGACGGCCAGCTTCGTATGCCGCCGCAGGAACGACGGCAGCGCTTCGTTCGACGTGCGATACCGATGCTGCACGATCACGATCGGCACCGGAAAGTCACCGGGCAGCGCCTCGAGGATCGTCTGCATCGCGCGCATCCCGCCCATCGAGCAGCCGACGACGATGAGCTCGTACCTCCGCCCGGCGCCGGCGAGCACGCGTCCGTCCCGCCACGTGCGGACGCCGGGAGGGAGCTGCGCATTCATCGCACCCTCCGGTACAGCCGCTCCTCCGCGTCGAGCTCCTCGTAGTTGTCCGCGACGACGGTGTACTTCACCGACTCCTTCTTCCCGAGGCCGAGGACCCCGAAGGTCTCCATGCTCTGCAGGAACAGCTGCTCCACGCGGTCCTGCAGCGCGTTGTTGAAGTAGATCAGGACGTTGCGGCAGAAGATGGCGTTGAAGTGATTGAACGACGCGTCGGTGACGAGGTTGTGCTGCGCGAACACGACGTTCTCGCGCAGCGCCGGCCGGAAGATCGCGTAGTCGTAGCGCGCGGTGTAGTAGTCGGAAAACGTCCCCTTCCCACCGGCGGTGATGTAATTCGACGTGTTCTCCTGCATCGTCGACAGCGGAAAGATCCCTGACTTCGCCTTCTGCAGCACCGCCTCGTTGATGTCGGTCGCGTAGATGCGGCAGCGGTCGTAGAGGCCTTCCTCCTGCAGCAGGATGGCCATCGAATAGACCTCCTCGCCCGTCGAACATCCCGCGTGCCAGATGCGGACGAACGGATAGGTGCGCAGCATCGGCACAACCTTCTGCCGGACCGCGGCGTAGAAGGTCGGGTCGCGGAACATCGCGGTGGTGTTGATGGAGAGATCGAGCAGCAGGCGCTCCATCGACTGCGCGTCGTGCAGCACTCGTTCGATGAGGCCGGCGATCGTGCTCAGCCCCTCGGCATAGACGCGCTTCCAGATCCGCCGCCGCAGCGACGGCATCGAGTAGTCGCGGAAGTCGAAGCCGTAGTGCTGATAGATCCCCTCCGTGAGCAGGCGAACCTCGATGTCTTCGAGCTCCGATTTCGCCTGTTCATCCAGGGCCGCGATCGATTCGTGAGGCATTGCTGACGGCACACTGAGCAAACAGCGGGCCGAGCCTCAGGACACCCCCCGCGCGACCTGGTTTATTCTCGCGACGTGCGCTCGTTTTGCTGCAGTCTCGTCCTGCTGGCGGCGCTCTCCGCGTCACGAGACCTCTGGCGCGGCCTCCGCTGGGACATGCCCATCGACCGCGCGTCGCAAACGCTCTCGCGTCAGGGCCTGAAGGTTCAGGAGCAGCGACTTCGAAAAGGTTCCCTGACGTACCTCTCGACGGAGGCCGATGGGTGGCACGCGACGGTGTACTTCGACGAGAAGTGGCGGATGACCCACATCCTGCTCAGCGCCGGGACGCTCACGAAGGAAGCCGCGGCCGCCGCGAAGGAGCGCCTCACGAAGCGCCTCGGCGCCGCGAAGGACACGTCGCTTCGCACGGAGCGGACGTGGGGGTCGCGGGTCATCGGCGCGAACGGCCCGTGGACGAAGCTCCTGGTGGTTCACATCCCGGGCGAGGGGTGGCTCGCGTGGGAAGAGTACGGAGGCCACGAGGCCAGCGGTCCCGTCGGCGCATTCGATCTCACGTGGGGGCAGGAGACGCCCGACGTCGAGCAGCGCCTTCGCGCAGCGGGCTTCGAAGTGCGCACGACCGGACCGCTCCCCGACCCGTGCGCGATGCCGAACCCGCCGCCGCTCTGCGAGCCGGACGTGAGCGACATCGTCCATTTCACGAAGGGCACTGATGAAGGACGCGCGGAGGTCGACAGGAAGCGCGGACTCGTGCAGGTGACCTTCAGCACGAAGGTCGCGTCGTATGCGGACGGCCTGGCCCGCGCGAAGCCGATCGAGGCCCTTCGCGGACCGGCGTCGGAGATCGAGGATGCGACGATCACGACGTGGGCCGATGCCACATCGCGAGTGTCGCTCGACGTTCGCGAGAAGAAGCCCGATGGCACGCTCTCCGCGATCGAGACCTGGTCACCGCTCGGCCGCGAGCGCTGAGGAACAAGTGTGCGTTCTGAGTGCGCGCTCGTCGTCTCTCACGTCGTGCGTCGTTAGCGAATGAGCCGATTGTATTCATCATGTGTTCCGATCCAGCCCCACAACACACCGTCGGCAATTGGCTTACCGAGTGCGCGATAGTGATGACCGACGCGCACGGACCAATAACGACCGACACGCTTGAAGTGAAGCGAAGGGTGCCATGGATCTACGGCAAGCAATTCGTAGTTTTTACGCGCAAGCTCTTGAATTTCGGCAGGCAGGGAGTTGAAGCTCGACCAGAACGAAGGGGCCGCGTAGTGATTCAAAACTTCGTGCTCTTGCCTGCGAGATGTTCCCGCTCCGCCTCATCGAACAGCGCGTCCAACTTCCCGCTTGCAGAGTCCTGCTCGATTTGCTGATCCCACTGCATCCAGTCTTGCTCGAGCAGCCAATCTCGCAGCTGGTCGAATTCGGCAGGACTGAGCTTCTTGATCTCTTCTTCGAGAGTTTCGAGTCGGGTCATTGCCACTCCACTCTCAGGGCATTCTACGGCAGCTTCGAACGTGTCGCGCGAGTCCTCACCGATAGAGCCACACTCGCAGCAGACTCACCAGCTGCTGCGCGTCGATCGGCTTGGTGATGTAATCGCTCGCTCCGGCCTCCATGCATTTCTCGCGGTCGCCCTTCATTGCCTTTGCCGTCAGCGCGATGATCGGCAGGTTGCGGAACTCGTCCATCTCGCGGATGCGCCGCATCGCCTCGTAGCCGTCCATCTCCGGCATCATCACGTCCATCAGCACGACGTCGATGTCCGACGTCTCGCGCAGGATGTCGATGCCCTCGCGGCCGCTCTCGGCGAACTGCACCTGCATCCGATGCCGCTCGAGGAGGCTCGTCAGCGCGTAGATGTTGCGCATGTCGTCATCGACGATCAGCGCCTTCTTGCCCGCCAGCACGGGATCCGACTCGTGCAGCTGCTCGAGCATCTTCCGCTTCTGCTCCGGCAGGTTCTCCTCGACGCGGTGCAGGAACAGCGCGGTCTCGTCGAGCAGGCGGTCCGGTGAACGGACGTCCTTGACGATGATCGCGTCGGCCATCCGCTTGAGGTCCGTCTCTTCCTTCCGCGACAGATCGCGGCCGGTGTAGACGACGATCGGGATGTCCTCGATCTTCAGCTCGTTCTTCATCCGGTCGATGAACTCGAAGCCGCTCATGTCCGGCAATCCGAGGTCGAGGACCATGCAGTCGAAGTGACGCTCGCGCAGACGCTGCAGCGCCTCCTCGCCCGTCCCGACCGCCGTGATCTCGACGTCGTCGTCGCCGATGAGCTCGACGATCGCGGTGCGCTGCGACTCGTTGTCCTCCACGACGAGGAGACTCTTGTTCGACCGCTCGACGAAGCCGCGGATCTTCGCGAAGGCCTCGTCGAGACCCTCCTTGCTGACCGGCTTCTGCATCTGCGCGAACGCGCCGAGGCGCAGACCGCGCGCCGTCTCCTCATCGCCGGAGATGATGTGCACCGGAATGTGCCGCGTGATGCGATCGTGCTTCAGGCGATCGAGCACCGTCCACCCTTCCATGTCGGGCAGCTCGATATCGAGCGTGATCGCGTCGGGACGATAGCGATGCGCCAGCTGCAGCGCGGTCTCGCCGCGCGTGGCGACGATGCCCTTGAACCCTTTCTCGTGCGCCATGTCGACGAGGATCCGCGCGAACGTCACGTCGTCCTCGATGACGAGTACCGTGCGATCGCCAGGATGGATCTCGTTGCGATCGTCGGGCACCTGTTCCTCGATGGTGACGCCCGGCTGCTCGACGGTGCGCTGGAGCACAGGCTCGCGGACAGGCGGGATCGCCTGGCCTCCACCCTCCGTGGTCTTCTGCGGCATTCGGGTGACGTAGGTCTGCGGCACGTAGAGCGTGAACGTCGACCCGGTCCCCTGCTCGCTTTCGACGCGGATCTCGCCGCCGAGCAGGCGGGCGATCTCGCGGCTGATCGAGAGGCCGAGTCCCGTGCCGCCGAATTTGCGCGTCGTCGAGGCATCGGCCTGCTGGAACGCTTCGAAGATGATCCGCTGCTTCTCCTCGGCGATGCCGATGCCGGTGTCGGAGACGCGGAACGCGATCACACTCGAGGCGCGATCGAGCGACTCGTGGCCCTCCGACCAGCCGCTGAGCGCCGTCTCGATCTGCAGCACCACGTTTCCACGCTCGGTGAACTTGAACGCGTTGCCGAGCAGATTCTTGAGCACCTGCTGCAACCGCGTCGGATCGGTGTGAATCGTCTTCGGCAGGTTCTTCGCGAGGTCGATCGAGAACTCGAGTCCCTTGTCGTTCGCGACCTGCCGGAACGTTCGCTCGGTGATGTCGGCGATCTCGTCGAAGGCGACGTCGCTGAGCGCGACGCTCATCATGCCCGACTCGATCTTCGACAGGTCGAGAATGTCGTTGATGAGCGTGAGCAGGTCCTGTCCCGAGGAGTGGATCGTTCGCGCGAACTCGACCTGCTTGTCGCTGAGGTTCTGATCCGGATTGTCCGACAGCAGCTTGGCGAGGATCAGCAGCGAGTTCAGCGGCGTGCGCAGCTCGTGCGACATGTTGGCGAGGAACTCCGACTTGTACTTCGACGTCATCGCGAGCTGCCGCGCCTTCTCTTCGAGCTGGCGCTTGGCCTGCTCGACCTCGCGATTCTTCTGCTCGACTTCCTCGTTCTGCGCGGTGAGGAGGCGCGCTTTTTCTTCCAGCTCTTCGTTGGTCTGCTGCAGCTCCTCCTGCTGCTGCTTGAGCAGTTCTTCCGAGGCCTGCAGCGACTTCGCCTGCGACTCGAGACGCTTGTTCGTCTCGGTGAGCTCCTCCTGCTGCGCCTGCAGTTCTTCCGCGAGGGACTGCGACTGCGAGAGCAGTTCCTCGGTGCGCATGTTCGCCTGAATCGTGTTGAGCACCACGCCGATCGACTCGGTGAGCTGATCGAGCAGCGACTGATACGTCTCCGTGAAGTGAGTGAACGACGCCAGCTCCATCACCGCCAGCACCTGCCCCTCGAACACGATCGGCAGCACGATCAGCTCCAGCGGCTTCGCCTCGCCGAGGCCGGAGTTCACGTGCACGTAATCGTCGGGAGCATTCGTGATCAGGATGCGCTGCTTCTCGAACGCGGCCTGCCCCACCAGCCCCTCGCCGACGCGGAACTGCTTGGCGAGATTCTTCCTCTCCTTATAGGCGTACGTCGATGCGAGGCGCAGCACCGGCTCGCTGCCGCTCGAGTCCATCACGTAGAACACGCCGTGCGCCGCGTTCACCACCGGCGCGAGCTCGCTGAGAATCATCTGCGACACGGCCTGCAGGTTCTTCTGTCCCTGCATCATCCGCGTGAACCTGGCGAGGTTCGTCTTCAGCCAGTCCTGCTCCGCGTTGCGCGTGGTGGTCTCGCGCAGGTTGCGGATCATCTCGTTGATGTTGTCCTTCAGGATCGCGACCTCGCCCTGCGCCTCGACCGTGATCGAGCGCGTGAGATCGCCCTTCGTGACCGCGATGGCGACATCCGCGATCGCGCGGACCTGCGTGGTCAGATTCGCGGCGAGCTGGTTGACGTTGTCCGTCAGATCGCGCCACGTGCCCGACGCGCCCGGCACGTTGGCCTGACCGCCGAGCCGCCCTTCGACGCCGACCTCGCGCGCGACCGTCGTGACCTGATCGGCGAACGTCGCCAGAGTCTCGATCATGTCGTTGATGGTGTCGCCGAGCTCCGCGATCTCGCCCCGCGCCTCGACGGCGAGCTTCTGTTTCAGATTGCCCTTCGCGATCGCCGTCACGACGCGCGCGATGCCGCGCACCTGCGACGTCAGGTTCGCGGCCATCATATTCACGTTGTCGGTGAGGTCCTTCCACGTGCCGGCGACGCCCTTCACCTGCGCCTGTCCGCCGAGCTTCCCTTCCGTGCCGACCTCGCGCGCGACGCGCGTGACCTCGCTCGCGAACGAGTTGAGCTGATCGACCATCGTGTTGATGGTGTCCTTCAGCTCGAGGATCTCGCCCTTGACGTCGACGGTGATCTTCTTCGACAGATCGCCGTTCGCGACGGCGGTCGTGACCTGCGCGATGTTGCGCACCTGATTGGTCAGGTTCGACGCCATCATGTTGACGTTGTCGGTGAGGTCCTTCCACGTGCCCGACACGCCCTTCACCTGGGCCTGTCCGCCGAGCCGTCCTTCCGTGCCGACCTCGCGCGCGACGCGCGTGACCTCGCTGGCGAACGAGTTGAGCTGATCGACCATCGTGTTGATGGTGTTCTTCAGCTCGAGGATCTCGCCGCGGACGTCGACGGTGATCTTCTTCGACAGGTCGCCGAGTGCGACGGCGGTCGTGACCTCGGCGATGTTGCGCACCTGCGCGGTCAGATTCGACGCCATCGAGTTCACCGAGTCCGTCAAGTCTTTCCACGTCCCGGAGACGCCCTTGACTTCGGCCTGCCCGCCGAGGCGCCCTTCCGTGCCGACCTCGCGCGCCACGCGCGTGACTTCCGCGGCGAAGGAGTTGAGCTGATCGACCATCGTATTGATGGTGATCTTCAGCTCGAGGATCTCGCCGCTGACCTCGACGGTGATCTTCTTCGACAGATCGCCGTTCGCGACCGCGGTCGTGACCGCGGCGATGTTGCGCACCTGATTCGTCAGGTTCGACGCCATCATGTTGACGTTGTCGGTGAGGTCTTTCCACGTGCCCGCGACCCCGCGGACTTCCGCCTGGCCGCCGAGCTTCCCTTCGACGCCGACCTCGCGCGCCACGCGCGTGACCTCGCTGGCGAATGAGTTGAGCTGATCGACCATCGAGTTGATGGTGTTCTTCAGCTCGAGGACCTCGCCCTTCACGTCGACGGTGATCTTCTTCGACAGATCGCCGTTCGCGACCGCGGTGGTGACGTCGGCGATGTTGCGCACCTGCGCCGTCAGGTTCGCGGCCATGTAGTTGACCGAGTCCGTCAAGTCTTTCCACGTGCCGGAGACTCCCTGCACGTCGGCCTGCCCGCCGAGTTTCCCTTCCGTGCCGACCTCGCGCGCGACGCGCGTGACTTCCGCGGCGAAGGAGCGGAGCTGATCGACCATCGTGTTGATGGTGTTCTTCAGCTCGAGGATCTCGCCCTTGACGTCGACGGTGATCTTCTTCGAGAGGTCGCCCATCGCGACCGCGGTCGTCACCTCGGCGATGTTGCGGACTTGCCCAGTGAGATTGGAGGCCATGTAGTTCACCGAGTCGGTGAGGTCCTTCCATGTTCCCGCGACGCCACGCACCTCGGCCTGTCCGCCGAGCGTTCCTTCCGTGCCGACTTCGCGTGCCACGCGCGTGACCTCGGAGGCGAAGGCCGAGAGCTGGTCGACCATCGTGTTGACGGTCTCCTTCATCTGCAGGATCTCGCCTTTGACTTCGACCGTGATCTTGCGCGTCAGATCGCCGCTCGCAATCGCGCTCGCGACGCCGGAGACGTCGCGCAGCTGTACGGTGAGGTTGCCGGCCATCGCGTTGACGGAGTCGGTGAGGTCCTTCCACGTGCCCGCGACGCCCTTGACTTCGGCCTGCACGCCAAGCTTCCCTTCGGTGCCGACCTCGCGCGCCACGCGCGTGACTTCCGCGGCGAAGGAGTTGAGCTGATCGACCATCGTGTTGATGGTGTTCTTCAGCTCGAGGATCTCGCCGCGCACGTCGACCGTGATCTTGCGCGAGAGGTCGCCGAGCGCGACGGCCGTCGTCACCTCGGCGATGTTGCGCACCTGCGCCGTGAGGTTGCCGGCCATCGCGTTGACGGAGTCGGTGAGGTCCTTCCACGTTCCTGCGACACCTGGCACTTCCGCCTGGCCGCCGAGCCGCCCTTCGCTGCCGACCTCGCGCGCAACGCGCGTGACCTCGGAGGCAAACGCCGAGAGCTGATCGACCATCGTGTTGATGGTGTTCTTCAGCTCGAGGATCTCGCCGCGGACGTCGACGGTGATCTTCTTCGACAGATCGCCCATCGCGACCGCGGTCGTCACGTCGGCGATGTTGCGCACCTGGGCTGTCAGATTCGAGGCCATCGAGTTCACGGAGTCGGTCAGGTCCTTCCACGTGCCCGCGACGCCGGTGACTTCCGCCTGTCCGCCGAGTTTCCCTTCCGTGCCGACCTCGCGCGCCACGCGCGTGACCTCGGCGGCGAAGGCGCGGAGCTGATCGACCATCGTGTTGATCGTGTTCTTCAGCTCGAGAATCTCGCCGCGGACCTCGACGGTGATCTTCTTCGACAGATCGCCCATCGCGACCGCCGTCGTGACGTCGGCGATGTTGCGCACCTGCGCGGTGAGGTTGCCCGCCATCGCGTTGACCGAGTCGGTGAGGTCCTTCCACGTACCCGCGACGCCCGGCACCTCGGCCTGTCCGCCGAGCCGTCCTTCCGTGCCGACCTCGCGCGCGACGCGCGTGACTTCCGAGGCGAACGAGCGGAGCTGGTCGACCATCGTGTTGATGGTCTCTTTCAGCTCGAGGATCTCGCCCAGAGCTTCCGCGGTGATTTTCTTCGACAGATCGCCGTTCGCGACCGCCGTCGTGACCTCCGCGATATTGCGCACCTGCGACGTCAGATTCGCGGCCATGTAGTTGACCGAATCCGTCAAGTCTTTCCACGTACCGGAGACTCCGCGGACTTCCGCCTGCCCGCCGAGCTTCCCTTCCGTACCGACCTCGCGCGCCACGCGCGTGACCTCCGACGCGAACGAGCGGAGCTGATCGACCATCGTGTTGATGGTCTCCTTCAGCTCGAGGATCTCGCCGCGCGCATCGACCGTGATCTGCTTCGACAGGTCACCGTTCGCGACCGCGGTCGTGACCGCGGCGATGTTGCGCACCTGATTCGTCAGGTTCGCGGCCATGTAGTTGACGGAGTCGGTGAGATCGCGCCACGTACCCGATACGCCCTGCACATCCGCCTGGCCGCCCAGCTTCCCTTCCGAACCGACTTCGCGCGCGACGCGCGTGACTTCCGACGCGAACGAGCGGAGCTGGTCGACCATCGTGTTGATGGTGTTCTTCAGCTCGAGGATCTCGCCGCGCACTTCGACCGTGATCTTCTTCGACAGATCGCCCGTCGCGACCGCGGTCGTGACGTCGGCGATGTTGCGCACCTGCGCCGTGAGGTTGCCCGCCATCGAGTTGACCGACTCGGTGAGGTCCTTCCACGTACCGGAGACTCCCTTGACATCCGCCTGCCCGCCCAGCTTCCCTTCGGTTCCGACCTCGCGAGCCACGCGCGTGACCTCGGAGGCAAACGACGCGAGCTGCGTCACCATCGTGTTGACCGTCTTGGCCGTGCGGAGGAACTCGCCCTTCAACGCCCGCCCGTCGAACTCCATCGCCATGGTGCGCGAGAGATCGCCCTTCGCGACCGCGCCGATGACCCGCGCGATCTCATTCGTCGGCTGCACGAGATCGGTGATGAGGTTGTTGACCGAGTCCGCGATGACGCCCCACCGCCCGCCCGCCGCCGGCACCTGCGCCCGCTGATTGAGCTTGCCTTCCTTCCCAACGACGTTGGCGATCCGCTCGACTTCCTCGGAGGTCCGCTCGTTGAGCTCGAGAATGTCGTTCAGCGAGTCCGCGATCTTCCCCTGCACCCCGGTGAACTCCACCGGCATCCGCACGCCGAAGTCCCCCCGCTTCATCGAGGTGAGCGTGCGCAGCAACAGCTTCTCGAAATCGCGCGCCGAAACCTCGGTCGCCTTGTCAACGCCAATTCCCGTGGTCATGCCGGGCTCCTGCCTTTGTTTGTGAAAGTCGTCGGACACCACCGCGCGTAGGACGCGGCGTCATGCGGAGAGCCAAAATGCAAGTGGAGGGCCAGCGGTTGAGGGCGGTTGGCAAGAGAGCGGGATCACGTCCGGCGAGATTAGGGAATTCAGGAAGTATGGCAATCAGTGAGTCGGGTAGAATGCCGGGTGAGTCCGTCTCAACAGCACCAGTCGTCAGGGAGGTACCTCGCGTGGACATCAACCCCCTCGATCTCAAGCGGCACCCCGTCGATGAGGACGGGATCGAAGTCTTCGAGATCCGTGATGACCATGCGCAGGACGATCGCGCGGTCTACTCCTGTGTCGCGCTCTACCGGAAGAACTGGCGGAACGACTGGCCGGCGCTTGGCGGGACGCGCTGGCTCCAGGCGACGGGCGCCGAGATCCCCACTCCCGAGATGGCGCGGAAGGAGGCGGCGTCGCTCGCGCTGGCGATGTTCATGAAGAACAATTTCATTCGCAAGGCGGAGCTCGAGCTCGAGCATCGGGAGCAGCTCCTCTTCGGATGGCAGGGCGGAAAGGGTGTCATCTGGACTCCGTGGGATCCGGGCGACGCGCGGACGAACCGCAAGTACCTCACGCCGCGGCGGCTGATGTGTCACGGGTTGCTGATCGAACAGCTCCGCGGGGAGTACATCGGCTCGAAGGACGCCGGCATCGGCGGGAGCGAGCTGCGGTGGATGGAGCGGGCGACGAACTTCACGATCGGGAACGGCTGCAAGGTCGATACGGGTGAAGGCACCGCGTACGGCGTTCACGCGGGCATGCGGACGACGCTCGAAGTGCTCGGCAAATCAGCGGGCGGCAAGCAGAAGCTGAAGGGCGTGCCGGTCCTCATCTGCGGGCTCGGCAAGGTCGGGTTTCCGCTGATGCAGATTCTGCACGAGGATGGGGCGATCGTCTCGATCTGGGAACCGATGCTTCCTTCGACCAGCGATGAGGATCTCGACGCGTACTACGAGAAACTCGAGAGCAGTGGCGCGGCGATCGAGGCGAAGCATCTGCAGACGTTGAAGTCGATTCGCAAGAACGTCTTCACGACGGAAGCGGAAGCGCTGCAGTCGACGCCCGCGAGCACGCCCGGCGTGCATATCGTCTGTCCCGCCGGCTCGCGCATCGAGTGGCTGACGGAGCGCGTCAACGGAAAGACGCGCTACGAGATCATCGCCGGACGCGATGACGCGAACAAGTGCATCATCCTCGGGCCGGCGAACGATCAGCTGGCGCTCAGCAGCGACAAGCGGCACGAGCGCGACGCGGCGCTGGCAGCGATGACGGCGGCCGGCGTCATCTACATCCCCGATCCGGTCGTGAGTCCCGGCGGCGTGATCGCCGTCAGCCACGAGTTGACGGCGCACTGGAATCGCAGAAGCGTCAACAAGGACTCCATCCATATCGTCGAGAAGAGCATCCACATGCTTTTCGACCGCACGGACGACAAGCGCAGCTCGACGTCGATCTACCAGGCCTTCGAACAACTCGCCCTCGACTGATTCCCATGAACGAAGACCACGAATACGACCACGCCGCGATCGAGAAGAAGTGGCAGAGCCGCTGGGAGGAGTCAGGGCTCTACCGCTCCGACGCCGATCCCTCGCGCAGGAAGCATTACGCGCTCACGATGCTGCCCTACCCATCCGGCGACCTGCACATCGGGCACTGGTACGCGATGTCGCCGTCGGACGCGCGCGCGCGGTTCATGCGCATGCGCGGCTACAACGTGCTGTTCCCCATCGGCTTCGACTCCTTCGGACTCCCCGCCGAGAATGCCGCGATCAAGCGGGGCATCCATCCGCGCGAGTGGACGTACGCCAACATCGATCGCATGCGAGGCCAGCTGCGCACGATGGGCGCGATGTTCGACTGGCGCCGCGAGATGGTGTCGTCCGATCCGGAGTACTACCGCTGGACGGAGTGGCTGTTTCTGCAGTTCTTCAAGCACGACCTCGCCTACCGAAAGCATGCGGCGGTCGACTGGTGCCCGAGCTGCAACACGACGCTGGCCCGCGAACAGGTGTGGGGCGAGGATCGCCACTGCGAGCGCTGCGGGACTCCGGTGACGAAGCGCGAGCTCGAGCAGTGGTTCTTCCGCGTCACAAAGTACGCGGATGAGCTGCTCGATTTTTCGGAGATCGACTGGCCCGACCGCGTACAGACGGCGCAGACGAACTGGATCGGACGCTCCATCGGTGCGTGGGTGACGTTCACGACCGAAGAAGGCGAGCCGCTCGAGGTCTTCACGACGCGGCCCGATACGCTGTGGGGCGTGACGTTCATGGTGGTCGCGCCGGAGCATCCGGTCGCGCGCCGCTACGCGGAGTCGAATGAGACAGTTCGCGCGTACCTCGAGCAGGCGGCGCGGCAAACCGACATCCAGCGCGAGACCGTCGATCGCGAGAAGACGGGAGTCCCGACGGGCCACTACGCGGTGAACCCGGCAAACGGCGAGCGGGTCCCGATCTGGGTCGCCGACTACGCGCTGATGGGATACGGCACCGGCGCGGTAATGGGCGTGCCGGCGCACGACGAGCGCGACTTCGAGTTCGCGAAGAAATTCGGACTCGACGTCCGGACGGTGATCGAGCCTGAAGACGGAAGCGAGGCCACCGAGGTCCTGACGAAATACGGCCGGATGATCAACTCAGGCGCGCTCACCGGCACATCGGGCGCCGAAGCGCGGACGCGAACGATCGAACACCTCGAGTCGAAGGGAGCCGGGCGGCGCGGCGTGCAGTACCGGCTTCGCGACTGGCTCGTGTCGCGCCAGCGCTACTGGGGCTCGCCGATCCCGATCATCCACTGCCCGAAGTGCGGCGCGGTCGCGGTCCCCGACGCTGAACTGCCGGTCACGCTGCCGGACGACGTCGAGTGGCTGCCGACCGGCGAGAGTCCGCTGAAGCTGCATCCGACGTGGAAGCAAACGACCTGTCCGCAATGCGGCGGGCCGGCGGAGCGCGAGACCGACACGCTCGACACGTTCCTCTGCTCGTCCTGGTATCACCTCCGCTATCTCAGCCCCTGGTGCGACGACTATCCGTTCGATCGCGGTGAGTACGGCTACTGGATGCCGGTCGACACGTACACCGGCGGCATCGAGCACGCGACGATGCATCTCATCTACACGCGCTTCTTCCACAAGGTGCTGCGCGATGCGGGCGTGGTGCGCGGCAACGAGCCGATGACGCAGCTTCGCAATCAGGGAATCATCCTCGGCGAGGACTCGGAGAAGATGTCGAAGAGCCGCGGCAACGTCGTGGCGCCCGACACGCTCGTGGATCGCTTCGGCGCCGACACCGTGCGCGCGTATCTGATGTTCTTCGCGCGCTGGGACCAAGGCGCACCGTGGAACAGCTCAGGGATTCAGGGCACGTCGCGCTGGCTGCGCCGCGTCTGGACGTCGTTCCAGCAGCCTCCCGCAACCCTCGGCACAAATGACGAGGCGACGCGCCGCGTCCGCCGCAAGCTGCATCAGACCATCCGCGCGGTGACGCACGACTTCGAGTCGTTCGAGTTCAACACGATCATCGCGTCACTGATGGAGCTGCACCGCGAGATCACGCGCGCGGCCGAAGACGGCTGCTCCCGCGAGGCGTGGGAAGAGGTGCGCGAAACGTACCTGCGCCTCCTCGCGCCCGTCGCTCCTCACATCGCCGAGGAGCTGTGGGAACGGATCGGAAAACCATATTCCGTGCACAACCAGCCCTGGCCGGAATGGCGCGAGGACGTCGCCGCGGAGGAGACGCTCACCATCGTCGTCCAGGTGAACGGGAAAGTGCGCGGAAGGATCTCGGTCGCCGCGGATGTGAGCGACGACGATCTGAAAGCGGCCGCGCTCGCCGACGCGAACGTCGCGAAACACGTGCAGGGGTTGACGATCGCCGACGTCCGGATCGTGCCGCGACGGCTCGTCAACTTCGTCGTTCGCTGACTACTCCAGCAACGGCACGAGCCGCGGCACGAGCTCGCGCGCGGCTTCGACGGCGACGGCGCTGCCCGGGCCGATGTCGAGGTAGATCGCGGCGGTGATGACGCGCGCGTCGGGTTGCGCGAGCTCCTGCGGCGTGGGGACGTCGCCCGCGCCGCGCCACTTGACGATCGAGAAGAGGTAGACCGCGCTGGAGTCGGCCTGTTGCGAGGGATCGAAGATCGGGTGATCGCGATGGAGCACGAGCTGGCCGGCGACGACGTGGATCGGCGAGTTGGTGTTCTCGCTGAGGCGAACCGCCGCGGGTGACTCGAAGACGAGTTGTCCGCGGTAGCGCGCGAAGCGGTCGGTGAAGGAGAGGATGCGCGAGATCGTGCGCGGGCCGGCGGGGCGGCCGATTCGCTGCGCGGCGATTCGCGATGCGCGCGTCAAGGCCGCCGTGAATTGCGCGCGTTGCGCGGTGCCGCGCGGCGCGTACGCGACGGGCGCCTGCCTGTTCCCGGACGCGACGGCGAGCTCGCGGCCGTCGTAATGGAGCATCCCGCGGCGAACGAGCGCGGCGAGGATCTCGCCGGCGGGTTTGCTTTCGGGACGCTGCACCGTCGGTGACCCCGTCTTCGAGTAGACGGCGACGCGATAGCCGGGGAATCGCTGCTCCAGCTCCGCGACGCGCGCGGCCATCGGACGCGCGGTTCCGCGCGCGCCGAGGATCACGCGCTTCATGCCGCGGAGCACCGTATCGCGCGCTTCGTCGGAGACCGCCAGCTCCGCGAACGCCGGCGTCGCGGCAGGATCCGGCTCCGGCTGCCGCGCGGCGTGCGGCCGGATCGCGTGCACCATCGTCGCCTCGACCTGGCGTTTCGTGACGAGACGCGAGAGCGCCTCCGTGAGCTGCACGTTGGTCCAGAGCGACGTCGATCCGCCGAGGAGGAGACTGACGAACTCCGTGCGGAAAGCGGTGACCTGATTGAGAGAGAGATTCACGCGCTCGGGCGACACCGACTGGAGCGCCGCGCGCACCTTCCACGCGCGCTCGTCGTTCTCCCCTTCCGTCAGCTTCCGCAACAGCTCGCGCCACGGACGCAGGTCGTAATTCAGCGTCACCGCCGCCGAGCGTCCGACGCCGGTGCCGCCCTCTTCGGGGACGCGCGGCGCGGCGACGCCGCCGTACGTGCGCACGCCGGTGATCTCGCCGAACGACTCGATGAATGGCGCCTCGTCGATCCGATCGAGACTGCCGGGAGTGACCGCGGCGGTCGTTTCGACGCGAGGCGGAACGGGCTTGCCGTCGTCTTTCATGTAGACGCCGAGGCTGAGGGGAAAATCGATCAGCGCGCCGGCGATGCGCGGACCGTCGGTCACGCCGGGCCGCGGCCATTGGACGTCGAATTGCCGCGCGAAAACCTGGTCGAGCGGCTTCGTGAGCACGCGGTCGTGCAGGTCGCGCGGCGCGGCGAGCGCGATCGTCGCCAGCTCCACCGTGAACTTGTTGCACGAGCGCTCCAACGCCGATTCGAGATCGATGCGCGCGTCGGCGTGCGGCCAGAGCTTGTAGTCCGTACCGATGAAGAACTGATAAACCTCGCGTTCGCCCTCGCCGCCGTCCGGCCGCTCGAACGGCGCATGCGGCTCGACGGTGAAGTCGAGCAGATACGGATGGCGCGTCGCCACCGCGGCGTAGAAAAAGGGCTTGCCGACCGAGCCGATCGCATGCCGCTTGAAATTATGGTTGACGAGCAGCCGCCGCTGTTCATCCTCGGAGACGCCAGGGAGCGCGGCGAGATCGCTCTGTCCCGGCCAGCTCGCCGACGCCAGCACCTCGCCCGTTTTTCCGTTCATCACCGTCATCGACGCCGCGAACGGCTCGCCGCCGGCGACGTCATTCGACAGCCGCGACGCATACGCGCGCAGCCCCGCATCGAGCGACGACTGCAGGGAACGGTCGACGCTGATCTGAATGTCGAAGTCGGAGATGAGCTTCTTTGCATGGCTCGCGTCGATCTGCTGCAGCGCGTTGGTGATGCTGCGCGCCAGCGCCTCGCCGAACGTCAGCATCTCCTCGCCGTCGTCGCCGCCGACCCATTGCAGCAGCGGGTCTTCCTCGCTGTAGATCCGTTCCTGCAGCGCGTTGCGCGTGCGGATGACGCTCAGGCGCTCGTAGCGGCGCTCGCCCGAATAGAGAAACGTCTCCGACACCGGCGCCGGCGATGAGGACGAGAGATGGAGCCAGTCGCCGGAGGAAAGACGCGCGATGCGTCCTTCGCCGACGGCGTTGCCGAGGAGGCGCACGTCTCCCGGCTGCCCGCGTTTGACGCGCTGCTCGAGGACGGCGGTGCCCTCGATGCTGTGCACCTCCACCGCGGGCGTCTGCGCGCCGCCGGCGAAGTCGATGTGCACGACGTTCGCGGCGACGTCCTTCGCCGCGCCGGCGGTCGTGCGGTCGTCGCGCGGCATCAGGCCGGGCGCGGTGCGTGTGACGGCGATCGTGCGGCCGGTCGCGGAGATCAGTGTCGCGTCCGAGCCGGGTCCCGAATACTCGATGCTGCCGAGCCACTGCGTCGTCTTCGCGAAGGGAAGGCGGATCGTGCGCAGGAAGGGATTGATCTCGCGCAGCTCGCAGTCGGAGACCACGAAGAAGTGGCCGAACAACTCGCGATTTCTGTTGAACAGCTCGACGTCGTTCTGCAGGTAGCTCGCCGCGTACCACTCGCGCTCCGCGTTGGTCGCGCGATCAGTCAGCCGGATGCGATCCTCGGGGCAGCTGAACACCAGCGCACCGCGGCGAACGAGGTCATTCGTGCGCTGCACGTAGTTGCGCGACGAGTAATACGTCAGCGGCTCGTAGCACTGACGCGATCCGAGGAGCGCGACCACGACGGCAACGCCGGCGACCCAGGCGACGCGACCGCGCGTCATGCCGAGCCTCCGAGCGCGCGCTGGTCTTCGCCGCGCGCGACCGCGGCGCCCCACGCGATGATGAGCACGAGCACCATCACCTCGATCACGTCGCCGGCGGAGTCGAGGCCGAGGAGATACGCGTTCTTGCCGGTGAGCAGCAACAGCTCCTGATTCGCGAGGATCATGTAGCAGCTCGACACCGTGATCGTCGCCGCCGCGACGAACGCGATGGCAGGACCGGCGCGCGTTTCCGCCGCGCCGCCGTTCCACGGAAGCCACGGCCGCGCGGCGATCGCGAAGAGAAGATACGTGAGCAGCACCGCCACGCTGCCGACCAGTCCCCATTCCGCGGCGACGAAGACCGCGGGCGCGAAGTCGCGCAGCGCGGTGTCGCCGAGGTGCGGGCTCACGTCGGAGTGACCGTAGCCGCGGCCAACCAGCCCGCTGCTGATGTAACTCTGCAGAATCGCGGACGTGATGGCCAGGCTCTCGCCGCGCTTGGTCGCCAGCTCGCGCAGGCGCTCGGGCGCGGCGAAATGGAGGAAGCGCGCGTAATTCGAATCCGACGCGAGGCCGAGCAGGAACTCTTCGTTGCTGACGAACGGCAGCACGAGGCGGCCCAGCGGCGCGCCGGCGATGAAGAGCGCGACGAGGAACGCCAGGACGCGCGGAAGGCGGCGCCCCTTCTCGGACGACGCATGCCGGGCGACGCCGAGGTAGAGCAGCGCGAACAGCGGCACATTGAGCAGCGCGAGCCCGATGTCGCTGGTGAGCGCGGCCGGAATGCACCAGACGAAGAAGAAGATGCTCAGCGCCGCGACGTGATCGGACCGCGTGAGCTGTCCATTCGTGCGCACGCGCTGCCAGGTGCGCCAGAGGAAGTATCCCTGCAGAAACGCCGCGGCGGGGATGTGCAGCACGCTCAGCGAAACGCGCGGACCGAGGGCGATGCTCTCCTTGAATCCGCCGAGCAGGAGCAGCAGACGCACGAACGTGAAGAGCAGCGCGACGACGACGATCGGATCGGCGCGCTTCGCTCGTTGCGTGAGCGGACGCGCTTTCTCGACGAGCCAGATCCAGCGTTTACGCAGCCAAGCCTGGACCTCGTCCGCACGCACGAGCGCGACGCCGAGCGCGAGGAAGTGGCAGCCGAACCAGATCCAGCGCGTGCGTCCATCCGCCACGCGCAGCGTGAACATCGCCGAAAGCAGCAGGCCCGCGAGCGCGGGCTGGCGCAACGCCGTCGTGCGAAACGCGGCGACTGGAATGCTGGCGGCGAGGAACATCCACGGCAGCGCCATCCAGGCCACCGTCGCGAGCTCCGCGGCCTCGATGCGATGCGGCGGCATCGACCAGACGCGATACCCGAGGAGCAGACGCAGGCCGACCAGCAACTCGAGTGCCCCCGCGATCAGCATCTGCGTCACCGTGAACCGCGCCGCGAATGCGCTCGCGGCTTTCAGCAGCAACAACACCGCGCCGGCGATCAGCAGCAGCAGCGGCGGACGGAGGACGTCGAAGCGGATCGCGGCGAGATCGGACGCGCCGAGCCAGTGCACGGAGCCGAGCGCGCCGGTGACGGGACCGCGCGGCGAGACCACCGGATACTGCCTGCCGAGGTTTCGCGGAAACAGCGGCGAGAGCTGGAAGAGCGCGTTCGCCTCCACCGCCACCGACTCACTCAGCCCGCTGAAATAGAGACTGCGATCGACGAGCTGCGCGTCTCCCATCGACAGCGCGACGTTCATCGCCGGCGTGCCTTTTTCGCGCGCCAGTTGCAGCGCACGCAGCTCGCCGACGGTGACGGAGTGGATTTCCGGCGTGTCGAGATCGAGCACGAAACTCCGTTCTCCCGCGCGCACGACCATGCTGCGCCGCTCCGCGATCCCCGCCGCGGCGAACTCGCTCGATTCGGAGGGCAGCGTGTAGAACGCGATCCGCTTTCCGTCCGCCGCGGGAAAGGCCTGGTCGCTCGCGACGGTCCGGCCCCCGCGCTGCAGCACCACGTTGCGATCCATCGGCACGAGCCGCAGCCGCGAGCCCGGCTTCGAATAGCAGAGGAACGAGCGCAAGCGCCGGTCGGCCGGCAACGCGCCGCTGTCGTGCGCGAGCCAGTCGATCGACCACGTGCGGTTCGAGGCGGGAATCGGACCGGCCAACGGCAGCGTGAACGTCCAGTCGAGTCCCGGGATCTCCGCGGCGCGCGGCGGAATGCGCGCGACGTGCTTGCCGGAAGTGAAGGTGGCTTCGTCTTCGTCGTAGACCCAGCACGTCCCTTCAACGCAGAGCCGGTCGCCGTCCTCGAGCGTCTGCGCGCCGAGGAGTCCGGTCGCCTCCGTGCTGATGACGCCCGCGCGATCGGCGGGCGGTGGAAGCTGGATGATGACGGTGCCCTTCGCGCCGCCGCGACTCGGGTTCGGCTGGAAGAGCAGCGTGCCGAATCGCCGCTCCGCCGGATTCCTCCTGCGTCCCGCGACGTCGCCGATGACGATGCGGCCGCTGCCCTGCCGCCGCTCGCGCACGACCCTGCGCACCGCGTCGGTGCCGTTGCCGCGGAAGGCGATGCCGTGCAGCTCGATGACGATGCGCGTGGCGTCGAGGCGCCACAGCAACGCGAACAACAGCGGAGCGGCGGCGGAGACGAGGTAGATGAGGAGGATCGTGCGCGGCGAGGCGGCGCTGCGCTCGTCGCGTCCGCGCCGGAACGCGATCCACAGCAGGACGATCGGTCCTACCAGGAGCAGCACGCTCGTCCAGCGCAGCATCGTCAGCGTCCCTCTCCTCGGGGGTTCGCATCGATCCCGCGAAGATGCTGGAGCTCGACGTTGTAGAGCGAAATGCGCAGCAGCCACCACTCGCGGAGGTGCACGACGAACCACATCAGCAGCAGCCATACGAACGCCGCGAGCAGCAGCGCGACGGCGAGCCAGAACCATTTCGCGGCGGTGAGGCGAAGCCGCAGGCGGTCGGACCACGAACGCTGGTTCTCCAGCGCGACCAGTTCCGGCGGCGCCGCCGCCGATCCCAGCGTCTGCCGGATCGCGATCAGCGCGCGGCGCTGTTCCGCGGCCGGACGCCCACCCGCCCACTTCGACGCCGCCGCGGCCAGGTCTGTCATCGCCGCCGACGACCACCGCTCGCCGCGCGCGCCGAGTCTCGTGTGCGGCGCCTCCTTGTTCTCCTCGGCGGCATCGCCGCGCGGAGCGAAGACCCACGGCGCGAGCGCCGCGCGTGCGGCGTCGGCGGCGATGAGATCGTCGAGCGTTCGCCGCTCCTTCGGCGGCAGCCATTCGCGCATCGCCGAGGCGGCGTCGCTGACGCGCGCGCGGTCGAGCGTCGACGACGCGAGGAGGCCGACCATCGATCGCGCGAAGGAGACGAGCTGGTCCTGCGCGACGTTGCGGCGCTTGAACGCGCGCTCGATCAGCTCGTCGCGCGTCGAGCGAATCCCGCCCATCAGCTCTTCCGTGCAAACGTTCTCCGGGCATCGCTCGCGCGCGGTCCACCAGTCGATGACCTGCACGCACGCGAGCGCGAGCCGCGCGTCGTCGGGCATGCGGAAGTCGATGACCTGCTCGACGTTCGAGAGCGCCCACAGCTGCGCCTCGTTCTGCCAGCCGTTCTCTTTCGCGCGCGCAACCTGCGCGAGCAGCAGCGCGTGCAGCTTGCTCGGATACGTCCTCGCGGGCCGGGTGAACTCCCTGGTGCGCTGCACGTTGTCGCCGGTGAATTTTCCACGCATGTAGCCGACGATGAGGTTGTTGTACAGATCGTGCGTGGAGAGCGCCGGCTTCGTCGTGCCGGCGGTGGAGCATCCCGGCGCGGCGATGAGGAGGCGGCTCCAGACCGGCTGATCGCGCGTCGTGCCCATGAGCCGGCGGCGCGCGAGCGGCTTGACCGAGCCGATGACGTTCTTCAGCGAGATCCACGGCGGCTCGGACGACGACTGCGAGAGCCGCGCGACGCCGAGGGCGTGATGCAGATGGATCACCGTGGAGACGCCGGTGTCGTCGAGATCGAGCGTCGAGCTCACGCGCGCGGCGGCGATGATCGTCTCATCCGCGCTCGTGCTGTCGAGCGCCTGCGCGATCACCCGCTCGGCTTCCGGATAGCGTCCTGCTTCGATCAGCTCCGTGCCAAGCATCTGCGCGACGAGGAGGTTGCCGCGCGCCGCATCGCCGACCGCCGCGAGCTGCTCGATGCGCACGTCGGCGTCGGGCTCGCGAAGCGCGGCCAGTCCTTCGCGCACCGCGGCGCGCTCGCCATACGGAACGAGGTCCGCGCTTGCATCACACGGCTGCGGGCCGACGGGCGCGATCAGCAGCTCCGTCCTGAACCCGTCGTCGGCGACCCAGCTCTGCTCGACCGCAGCGGTCGCGCGCGGCGAGACCGGGAGCGCGGCGAGCTCCTCGCGCGCGGCGTCGCTGAGCGACTGCACGCCGCTCGCGCGGACGCGGTTCAGATAGCACGCGCCGCCGGACAACAGGGCGATGAGCGTCACGCCAGCGACAGCGGCGCCGAACCACACGCGCTCCGGCGAGCGCGGGCCGTGGCTCACTTCCCCCCTCCGAGATAACGCGACGGCAGTTGCAGCGGGAGCCAGCGGAAGCGCTCGTTCAGCATCCATTCGACGGGGAGGAGGACGCCGCACGGATGATCGACCGCGCGATCGTGGCCGCCGACTTTCGTCATGGTGTGGCAGAAGTCGTAGCGGAAGCGGCGCGCATGCGTCATCACCGCGCCGTGCAGCACCGGCAGCCGGCGCTTCGCGAACTGCAGCGGCGACTGGTTCGTGTACTTCGTGAGCTGATCGCCTTTCGAGAAGAGAATCAGCACCGGCTTGTCGATCAGCGGCAGCGACTTCACGCGCTGCGCGATGTTGACCGAAAGCCCGATCTGCGGCGGGCGCGCTTCCTTGTCCCACTGCAGCCAGCGCAGCGCCGGCAGGATGAAGTTGAAGTCGTTCTCCTGCTGCCGCCACGCCGCGGGATCGGCGGCATCCACCGTGCGCGTGAGGTCGAACACCAGCACGATGCCGGCGAGCGCGCGCACGGCGCGCTGCACGAACTGGAAATCGTTCTCGGTGATGTCGGGCAGATTGAATCGCTGCCGGTATTCCGGGGACAGACGCCGGAAGAATTCTCCCGACGGATCGAGAAACATGCGCCGGTTGTCGATGATCTGATACCAGACTTCGTCGGGAGCCGTCGCGCCGAGGACGTATTCGGTACGCAGTGTCGCGCGCAGGGTGAGAAAGCGCGCTTCGCCGCGGTACACATTGCTCGCGCGAACGAACCCGGAGGCGATCTCGGATTTGCCGGCCTGTGCGCCGCCGCAGATCACGATCGCCTTCACGCCGCGATCGATCAGCGCGTGGAACTCGTCGAGACCGCGGATCTCGGAAGTGCGCGGCGCCGCCGGCGGTGGCTGTGGCGGCTGTGGCTGCGCGGGCGGTGGTGTTGGCGGCGGCACAGGCTCCGGCCGCGGCTGCGCTTCGGCTCGCGGTTTCGGCGGCGGTGGCTGCGGCGGCGCCGGCGGCAACTTCGGTTTCGCCAGCGGCGCGTTGCGCAGGCCGGCCGCGGCTTCCTCGAGCGACACGTCCGCCGCGTCGAGCTTGCGCGTGTCGGCGCCGCACTTGATGCAGACCGAGTCGTCGCGGTCTTCGTTGCACGAGTCACATCGATAGCGAGCCATTCCGTTCCTCAGAACCCAATCGTGCGCGCGACTTTGCGGAACACTCCGCTGTCGCGCCGCCCGCCCGTGAGCGCCTTCAGCGCGTCGACGTGTCCCCCGGCACGGCAGAGCGACTCGAACCCGCCGAGGGTATGTTCGTCAGCCGCCAGCCCGATCGCGCGCGCGAGCGTCAGCCGCGCCACGCCGCGTCCGAGCAGTTCCTTCTCCTTCATGATCGAAAACGCACTCCTCCAGTCCGACACCTTCAGCCGCACCACCGCCCTCGGCAACACATGCACTTCGATCACCCGCTTCACCGTCGGATGCACCTCGCTCGCGACGAGCAGCGCGCAAAGCCGCTGAACGCGCCGTGCCGCGCCTGCTCCCTCGACGTACCGATCGATCGCGCGCGCCATTTCCCTCTCGTATCCCTTTCCCTCTTTCGCGAACAACGCGGCATCGAGCTCATTGAGCGTGCCATCATCGGCGATCTCCTGCTCGATCGCGCGCCAGGCGCGCTGAATCCGCGGCCCGGACGCGGCGCCTTCGCCATACAACTGGTTGTACAGCAGGTCGAACGCCGGGCCGGGCGGGATGTGGCGCATGAGCCCTTCCCACGCGGCGGCGACGGTCTTGCGATCCTTTTCGTTGAGATCCGACAGCGCTTCGATGATCCCGCGATCCAGCGACGGCACGAGCGACGGCTCGGTCGTCTTCATCCAGTACATGGCGACGAACGCCGAGACGGGACGCGCGTGCGAGCTCGCGAAATCGCGGGCGACGGCGCAGATCAGCGGCTCCCAGCCCGAAACGAACGACGAGTCCCTGAGCAACTCGAAGAGAACCTTCAGCAGATCGTCGCCGCGCGACTTCCACCCCGGCCGGAGCAGCAGGATCAGCGCGCGCACGCAGTCGCCGGGACGCCTGCGCAGCTCCAGCGACTCGTCCAGCCACTGCAGCATCGACTGCATCGCCCCGCCGAGCTTCAGCGGGCGGCGGCCGAGCTGCTCGATCGTTTGCAGGAAGCTCGCGGTCTTCGCGTCCGCGGCCGCGTCGATCGAGCCCGCCACCTGGAGAAGCACGCGAAACCAGGAATGAGCCGGCTCGCCGGCGCTCGCGAGCGCAATCGCCAGCGGCGCGGCGTACGAGCCGCGCGAGCCGAAGCGGCTCAGGACTTCGCGTCCGAGGGGCGTCAGCTTCTCGTCGGCGAACAACCACTTCGACGTGAGATCGGTCAGCTCATCCTGAATCTCCGGCGGGACGCGCAGAGCAAACGCGACGAAGTCGTCGGGGTACGCGCGCAGCACGCCGGCGACGCCGCGCGCCAGCTCGGCGGTCACGCGCGCACGCGACGACGGCACGAGCTCGAGATGCTGCACGAGCACGTCGCGCAGAAACTCGCGCGCGTGCTCCCGCGGTTTGCGCACGACGATGGGCGTCGCCGCGAACACGAGCTCCGGCTCCTCCGGACGCGCTTTGCGCGTCAGCGCCACGAGTCCCGCGTCCGTCGCGACGAGATGTTCGAGCAGCGCGGCGGACGCGCGCCCGCGATCGGCCGCGACGCGCACCGCCAGCTCCGCGAGCCGCTCGGTCGAGATCCCGGCGAGCGCGGTGTCGGCCACCCACGCGGCAACCGCGCCGCGCGCCGGAGCGTTCGACGGCTTTTCTCCGGCGGCGGCGAGAAAGAACGACACCAGGAGGTTCGCGTTCGCCTGCTCGCGCGCGTGATCGAGCCAGCGCCGTTCCGGCGCCGCGCGGAAGAGCACCTGATCGAGGCCGCTGGCCGTCAGACGCGCGGCCCACGTCGCGACGCCGGTTTCGTCGCGAATTTTTTCCCAGAACAGCTGCAGGATTTCCTCGCGGTCGATCCACGGCGCGTCTTCCTGATTCCGCGCCACGGCCGCGAGCGCGGTCATCGCGTCGCCGCCGAAATTCGCGACGAGCGCCTCGACGCCTTTCCGCCACTCCAGCCAGCGCGTGATCACCGCCGGATTGCGCACGGTCAGCGGCTGCGATGCGTTCTTCGCGCGGTCCTGAAAGTCGCGCCACGTTTCCTCGGATGCGCTCTTGCCGACGATGTCGAGGGCGAACGACGATGGGCGCGCGCCGAGGCCGATCGATTCCGCCTTGATCTCCGGCACGTTCGCGAGATCGAACCTCACGCCGGAAATGTTCATCGGATCGTGCTGCGTCCAGGCGATCTCCTCGCGATCGAGCCAGGGCAGCATCGACCAGGCGAGCATCGTCAGCAGCTCGTAGCCGCGTCCCTGCGGCAACAGCATGCGCCGCTCGCGCGACAGCGTGGTGATGACGTTCGCCACGGCGTCCGCGCCGGCTCGCGCATCGCCGCCGAGCTGCTTGCCGAGCAGCGCGATGCGCTTCCGCAGCGAGTCGGAGACGTCGTCCGCCGCGCCGTCGCCGTCGTCCCACTCGAGGCGCGGAATCCACCCCGCCTCTTCGGTCCACGGAATCTCGTCGCGCAGTCTGCCCCACTCCGTCATCCCCTCGGCGCGCACATTCGCGTTCACCAGCAGCCACGGCAGGCCGTGCATCCGCTCGTAGAGGTCGTCGTCGATGAACAGCGTGTGCACGAACAGGCGGTTCTGCGTCTGATTGCGGCGCACGCCTTTCGCGAAGCGGCGAACGAGCGCGCGGCGGCCGCCGGGCACGCGGAAGAAGCTGTAGAAGATGCGATGCTCGTCGGGGTTCTGCAGTTGCGGATCGTGGAGGTAGTCGCTGATGCCGAAGTTCTGCGCGACGAACGCGCGCTCCGCCTGCGTGACCTCGTGCGACACGCCGACCAGCGCGTAGCCGCCGCGGCCCGGGATGTCGTCGGTGTCCATGACCACCGCGTGATCGATGCGGTACAGCGTCACGGCGTGAGTGTCTCCATCCACCGCAGGATGACCTCGGACTGAAACTCCTGCGATTGCACGTTCACCGGGCTGCTCACGCCGTACTTCTCTTTGACGTCCGCGAGCAACTGCTGCGGAATGTCGTCGATCGCAGCGTCGACTCTCGGCCGCGGCTCTCCATGCTCCGCCGCGACCGATGCCGCGACGACGTCGAGGAGCCATCGCCGCAGCGTCGCGCGTCCATCAGTGCCGAGGTCTCTCTTCGCTTCGATCGCCGCGACGACCCGGTCCAGCGTGTCGACGGCCGCGCTTGGGATGTCGCGGTTGGCGGCGATGCGAATCGGACCGGCGGCGAGCGACGGATGATTGGTGATCAGCGTCTTCAGCTCCTCCGCCCACTTCCCGCTCGCGTTTCCGCGCGCGATCACGCCGCGGATGACTTGGCGCTCCTTCGAAATCCGCGGCGGATCGTCCGCGGTCTCGGACATTGCGACGACGGGAGGCGCCGGCGTGTCCCGATCCACCGGCTCACGATCATCCCTGCGAGAGAGCCACAGGAACGCCGCGAGAGCACCGGCGAGCACCACCACCGGGATGGCGATCCACAGCCACGGCGGTTTCGCGCCGCGTCCAGGCACGCGCGCGTACTCCGGCGTCGGCGTTTCCGCGCCGCGCGGCGACTGCCGCGACTCACCGTGGTCGAAGGACTGGCGGACGTAGTCGCGCAGCGACTCCTCCATCGCCTCGTACTGTCGGTTCATTTCCGCCACGATCTCCGGATCGAGCGACCCGGCGCTGTCACGGCCGCGCGGGCGCGGCGGCGGCTCCTTCTTTCCCTTCGTCATGCGGTTCCTTCCTGCATGCGACTCCTCCGCGACTCTCACCGCTTCGCTGAACGCCGTCGGCGACGTGATCGCAGGATTGCGCAAAAGCGAAAGCGAGTCGAACGGGCTGTCAAACAGCAGGCTGACGTAGCGATTCGCGAATGCCAGCTTCTCGCCGCCTACACTCGCGGCCGACATGACCGCGGTCGTTGAGAAAACGACGTCGACGGGACAGCCGTCGGCGACGCCGAGCGCGAACGACGTCGATCGCTGCAATCCGATTGGAAGCGCGGCCCATGCCTTTGCCAGCGATGTCATCACGCTGCGATCGTTCGAAGGCACGAGGAAGCGAACACCCTCGCGCCGCTCGAAGCCGACCAGGCAGGCGATGACGAAGTCGCGGACAAGCTCACGCGGCGGCAGTTCTTCGGTCGACACCGGCCGCTCCGGCACTGACATCTCTTCGCCGCTGAGCTGATCGAGATACATCGTCAGCCGGTCCGCCGCCGGCGCGCGCTTCACAGCATCGAGGCCGAACCCTTCCGCGCTGGCGACGAGATCAGCAACGTCGAACAGCGCGTCCTTCGCTCCGATGCGCACGAGCCGCGCGTGATTCAGCACTCCGATTCTGTTCCCGGCATCGTGGAAAAGACCGGGGTACGAAGCGATGACGCAGCCGAAGGATGAGTCGCCGGCGCCGAAGCGTCGGACGACCCAGGCCGTCGCGTTTCCTTCCGGCGTGGTTTTTCGCAGCAGGTCGTCGAGCTCGCGCAGGGCATTCGCCTCCAGCACGCGGGAGGCATCGCGCTCCTCGACATCCACCGCGCGGCCGCCGGTCGTGTCGAGAGAGTCGAGCGCCGCGTGCGTGTACACGCGATGGAACACGTCGGCCATGTCAGCGATGGACGCTCGTCCCGAGAAGAGCCATCAACGGTTCTTCGACGCGCGCGGGAGAAAGTTTCTCGACGCGCAGCGGCGCGACCGGATCATGCCCGAACGCCGACACGGTGAAGAAACGCACCGGCGCGAACGCTTCCTCGAGCGCCGCGACCAGCGCCTGCCGTCCCGACTTCATCAGCAGCTCGCGCGTCGCGCTTCCGATCGCGTCGTCGTCCGCGCCGCTGTTTTCCTGAAAGAGCGCCCACTCCTTCCGGTCCCAGAAGACGTCGGCCTTCGTGACGACGACCGCCGCCGGAATGCGCTCGCCGCGCGCGCGCATCCGGCGCGACACGGTGTCGATGATCGAGATCTCGTGCACCTGCGCGGCGCGCAGTTGCGGCGACGCCACGCCGCGGCGCGCCGCGACGTCGAAGGCCTCGATCACGCGCGCGCCGTCGATGGTGAAGATCACCGAGCCGACGAGGTCGAGGTACCGGTACAGCCGCGTGTATTCGCGGCGCGAGAGGTCGCCGAGCTCGTTCCACACTTCGCCGGCCGCGTCGTGGAACGCCATCACCGTCGTCGAATTCGGGCCGGTGGCGAGCTCCCACGCGTAGTTGCGCACTCCCGCGTCCGTCGACGGCGTGGCGCGCATGCGGCCGTCGTCGAGGATGCCGCGGATGGCCTTCATCATCTGCTCGTCGGAGTCGCCGAGGGCCTGGCGGATGTACACGCCGGCGCCGTTCGACTGGCGCAGACGCTCGCTAAGCACCCAGAGAAACGAGGTCTTGCCCGATGCGGTGTCGCCGAGGAGCGCGACGATGCTGCGCTCGCCGACGACGGTGCGCGGCGGAAGCGATGTTTCACAGGTGCCGCAATGGAGGTCGAGCGGCTCCGCCGGATGGAGCCCGCACACCAGCGGCGTCGCGGTCACGCTCGCGGCTTTCGACTGCAGCGGATCGGCGCGCTCGATCTGCGTGTTCGCCTCGCAGCGCTTGCAGCGCGCGAGGAGCGTCGCCGGCTCGTGCGCGATCCAGCAGTCCTTGCAGAGAAAGCGCATCATTTCTTCGCCTCAGGCGCGGCGCCTGGAACATCCTCCGCCACCGGCGTCAAACGCAGGCGAAACACTGTCCCCGCGGCGATCTGTGCGTCCGGACTCGCGTTCCCGAGCTGATCGACGATCTGCCTGCGCGTGTACGGCCGGTTCAGGCGATTGCGGTCGAGAAACTGCCGCAGCGTCGTCGCTTCCGCGACGCGGATCTCGACCTGATCGCGGTCGCGAAAGAACGGCGTCGCGTCCGCGGAGGACAGCGCCGGCAGGTCATCCGGCGACGCCAACTCCGGCGCGTGGCGGATGCCGGTCAGCCGCTCGACGGACCGCGGCACCGCAACGAGAGCCACGGCGCACAGCACCAGCACGATCACCGCGATGCCGGCGATGCGCCGGCGCCGCTGCTCTGCTTCGCTGAAGAACCCCGCCATCTCTGCACTCAGTATGAATCACGCGGCGGCATCGCGCGCACATTCCATAATCATACGATGCCAGAAGGAACGCACGGCATTATTATGTAGATCCTGATCCGCTGTTCAGGCGGCAGTAAGGGCGGCGCCCAATCCCGGGTTCCGCTGTCCAATCGGTTGTCGCGTAGGAAAGGAGAGCCTCGTGAAAAAGATCCTCGTCGTTTCTTCGCTGCTGTTGCTCGTCGCTTCGATGGCCTACCCCGCGTGTCTGCTCGATATCCTGTCCGAGAGCATTCCCGACGGCTTCGTGAATCAGGCCTACAGCTTCCAGCTCCAGGCCTGTTGCGGCACCACGCCGTACACCTACTCGATCTACTCGGGCAGCCTGCCGGCAGGACTGTCGCTCAGCAGCAGCGGTCTGATCTCCGGCACGCCGACGACGGCGGGCTACACGACGGTGTTCATCCGCATCGTCGACAGCGCCACGCCGCAGTGCTCGCTCGTTCGCGCGTACGACGTCTGGGTCAACTAGTTGTTGGTACAAGGGCCGCCTGGAGAGGCGGCCCTGCATTTCTACAGGCGCGCGGTGGTGAGCTGGCCTTCCGACACCATCACCTGAGTCGCGCGCAGGACGCGGTTCGCGTCGTCGACGACCTGCAGCGTGTACGTGCCGGCGGCGATGTTGTCGAGGCGCGTGATTCCGGGAGCGGGGTAGATGCGGAAGAGCGCCGTTCCGCGGTCGAGGCGATACGGCTGGCCCCATGCGTCGACGAGACGCGCGCGCGCGAACGAGTCGCCGGTCGATGAGATCGCGATCGATCCGCCGCGCGTGAGTCCCACCGTCTGCTCGCCCGGCGACGTCGCGGTTACGGTCTGCGATGCATATCCCGGCGCGCCGACGGTCACGCGCCATGTCCCGGCCGCGAGTGGAATGGAGCTGCCCGCACGGAGATCGTCCTCCCAGGTCTCGCCGCCCGACGACGTCGCGTGATACCAGCCGCCGAGGGGACGCTGATCGCGCGCGTCGACCACGCGCAATGCGAGACCGGCGGACGGCGTGAGCTTCAACTCGACCGGCGGCGCGACGCCGTCATCGACGCTGACCGCGGCGGTCGCACCGCCGTAGCCGGACTTGCGCGCGCTCGCTTCGTAACGCCCCGCCGCCACCTGCTCGAACGAGAACGCGCCGTCGGCATCGGAGCTCGTCGAACGCCCGTACAACACCTGGCTCGTTCCGGGAGGATGCAGGTCGACGCTCGCGTTCGCGATCGGAGCGCCCGTGCTCGCGTCGAGCACGCGGCCGGAGAGCGTCGTGCCGCGGATGTCGATGTCGAACGTCGCCGAGCCGGTGACGTCATACGGCGTCGAGTACTGCCCCATCTCGAAGTCCGACACCGCGACGGTGTAACTCCCGCGATCGACGCCGGCGATCTCGTATCGCCCCGCGGTGTCGGCGGTCGCGCGCGCGGCGCGCAGTCCGCTGCCTTTCGGCACGAAGAGCACATTCGCCGACGGCACCGCCGCGCCGCCGCGCGAGATGCGGCCGCGAATGGTGATATCGCTCGTGAAATCGAAGTCGGCGGCCGCGACGACTCCCGGCTCGACCTGCAACGCCTGCGCGGGAGCGGCGCGCGTGTGCGTGAGCTCTCCGGTGCGCGCGGAGACGCGGACCGTGCCGAGGGGCGCGCCTTCCATTCGATAGCTGCCGTCGTCGTTCACCGTGGCGGTGGCGTTGCCGGAGCTGGATGACGCGAAGACCACCGCGCTGCGCAGCTCCGCGGGCGCGAGTCCGGTGACGCGGCCGGCGATCACACCGCCGCGCTCGAGCACGAGACGGATCGCGCGCGCGCCAGGAATGACCACGTCGCGCACGACCGCCGGCTGGTACCCGCTCTTCCCGGCGCCCACGTCGTAGTGTCCCGGCGGAAGCCCTTCGAGCACGAACGTGCCGGCGGCGTCGGTACGCGCGGAGGCGCCCGCTGCGCGCACATCCGCCTCCGCGACCGGCGCGCCGTCGCCGGTTACGACGATGCCGGAGATCGACTCGCCCGCTTTGAGCTCGACGTCGACTTCCGTCGACGGACCCGAAAGCGTCACGCTCCTGTGCGCCTCGAGCAGACCGTCGCTGCTGAAGACGAGCGTGATCTCCCCCGGCGCGAGGTCGTCGAGCTCATACGTCCCGTCGGCGTCGGTCTCCGTGGACTGCAGCAGCGCCGCCTGCATCGACTCGCCCGGATCGAGCATCACCAACGCTCCCGCAACGGACCTGCGGCCCGGGCCCGTAACGTGTCCCGTCACGCGCACGCCTTTCTCGAGCGCGACTTCGAGATTGTCGACGCTCGCGCCGTTCTCCACTTTCACGCTGGTCATGCCCGCGCGATATCCGGGCGCGTTCACGACGAGCGTCTGCGCGCCCGCCGGGACCGCGTCGATCGCGAACGTGCCGTCTTCGCTGGTGAAGCCGCGCATGTCGGGCGGAGCCATCACGCGGCCGTGTGTCTGCGCCACGCCGGCCTCGAACGCCTTCATCGGCTGCTGCGTCGCCTTGTCGATGACGCGTCCCGCCACGCGCCCGCCCGCCGGCAGCTCGACGTCGACGTCGCGCGCCGGCGCGGTGACGGCGCGCATCGCGCTGACGAACGCTTCCGGCTTGCGAAACGACAGCATCAGCTGCCCCGGCGCGAGGTCCTGGATGACGAACGCGCCGTCGCCGCCCGTTTGCACGGGAGGAATCGCGTCGCTGCCGATCGTGAAAATCGTCACGCCTTCGACCGGCGCGCCGCCGCGCGTGACGCGCCCGCTGATCTCCACGCCGGCGTCGAGCTCGATCTCGAGCGGCTTCGTGCCCGCCGACACTTCGCGCGCACGCAGCGTCGCCGGCGCGTACCCGCGCGCGGTGACGTAGAGGTCGTACTTCCCTTCCTGCAGCCGCAGCGTGAACGTGCCGTCGGCGCCGCTGCGCACGAGGTCTTCGATCTCGCCGCTGATGCTGTTGATCGCCGCGCGCCGCGCTTCCGCGCCCGCCGGGCCGGACTCCGTCGCTCCGATGCCCGCACCCGCGATCGCTTTTCCGTCGCGATCGATCACGCGTCCCGTCAGCGCAACGCCGCGCGGCATCGTGATCGTCACACCCGACATCCGTTCGCCGCCCGCGACTCGCAACTTCCCCGAGCGCGCGGCCGGCAGTCCCTTCTTCACCGCGTCGGCCTGCAGCTCCCCTTCCTCCTCGGTGCGCAGCACGAACCGTCCGTCGGCGGCGCTGATTGCGTTCTTCGTTCGCGAGACGGACACGCGCACGCCGCCGATGCCGCGACGGTCTTCATCGATCACCGATCCGGCGATGCGCGCGAGCGGACGCGCCTGCAACCGTTTCTGTGCAGCGCCACCCGGCGGAACCTCCACGTCGATCAATGGCCCCGCGTAGCCGGGATGCAGCACCGCCAGCTCGTACGCGCCGCCGGCGAGCCCGCCGATCGCGAAGTTGCCCTTCGCGTCCGTGATCGCCCACGCGACCTTGTCCGTCCCGCCCGCGATTTTCGTCGCCGCGCCGACTTCGGCTCCCGCGATCGGCGCGCCGCTCTTCGCATCGCGCACGCTGCCGGCGATCGCAGCCGCGGCCGCGAGCCGCAGCACGAGCGGCTTGTCCTTCGCGATTTTCGCGAACGCGATGCGATTACCCACGCGCGCAGCGATCGACTTCGCATTCGCCGGCGCGTGCGCGATCGCGAACGCACCATCCTCGCCTGTCGTCGCGAGCGAATGTCCATCGATCACGATCGCGGCATTCGCCACCGCCGTCTCGCCATCCTCGGCAACAACGCGTCCGCTCACCGCAACACCGCGCGTCATCACGATGTCGGGCTTCGTCGAAAGAAACGGCGCGAACCGCCGCTCCGCGATCGCATACTCGGGATGCCGCACGACCACCCGCGACATCCCTCGCTTCGGATCCGGCAGCGCGTAGCGCCCGCTCGCATCCGTCGTCGTCGTGATGCTGTCCATCGGCACCTCGACGCTCACCACCGCCCCCGCCAGCGGCTTCCCACTCGCCGAAATCGTCCCCCGCGTCCACGCCACCCCACCCACCAGCAGCACGCCCGCATCGTCGTTCGCGACCACCCGCTCCGTCACCGGCCCGAGCCCCGATCCTTCAACCCGTAGATCGACGACCGGCCCCTTCACGTCGATCGAGAAGTTGCCCTTCGCGTCCGTTTGCGCCGTCGCAAGCGCCGCCCGCATTTCCCCCGCCAGCCGCTCCTCGGGCGACTCCGGCGCAAACGCCGAAACCTTCGCCCCCGCTACCGGCTGCCCCTCGGCGTTCACGACGGTTCCGGTGGTGGCCGCGAGTGCGGAAAGGGCCGAACACGCGAGAATCCCCAGGAGCCAGGTTCGCATAACTATTATGCGATTTTATTCCGGAAATGCGCTTTCAGGGGTGGCCCGAACGGAATGGAATGAGGAGCAGCGCGGGCGTGAGAAGAAGCTGCCGATCGTCCTGAAGCGGTACGTTCTCTCCCACGATCGCCGCCGGCAAGCGGTCCTGGGACACCACGAAAATCAGTTTTGCCGGCTGGAGCTCCTCACCGATCGCCTCCGGCTCGAAACCGCTCGCACGAAGCAGCGCCGCGTCGGCGGCAGTGATCGCGAGCGCGCGACGCGACCGTGCGAACAACAACTCGAGCCGAAACCAGACGCCGCGCGCGTGCCCGATCTGGCGCGCCTCCCACGCCCGAATCTCCGCGCGTGCGCGCATCTGCCGAAGCCGGGCGTGTAATCGTTCGGCGGTCATGGCATCGATTGCAGCCGCGCGAGGAGTTCATCGACCCGTTCACGTCCGTGCTCCGGATCAGGCATGCCACTCTGCGGCCGAAGCCGGGAAAGGACCGCGAGGCTGCTGAGCAGCAGCGTCTGACTATCGTGCGGCAGCTCCTCGTACAACTTCGCAAACTCAGTCAGGTCCGCTGCGCCGGAGTGCAGGAGAAGCCCCAGCGCGACGAGAAGGTCACGCTCACCCTTGAGTCCCGTACGCTCGGTGAGCAGCTTCTCGACGAGCAAGCCCGCCGGTCGCGGCAGGCGCACGCGGACACCTTCCGTCTCGACGGTCATACCTTCGCGCAGAAACCCGAGCAGACCGAAAACGAGTAACGGCAGCCGCGCGTCATCGAGGACATAGCTGTCCGCGCTCTCGCGCAGTTTCGGATCGCGCCCGATGAAATTGATCTCGAGGCATACGGGATCGTCCGGCAGCCATACCGATGGCTCCGTCGTCGAGGGCTCATAGCCGCTCACGTGCGAAAGCACCTCGCGCACTTCATCGTGAGAATCGACCGGCACGACGAGATCGACGTCCTGGGAAACGACGAGCGTCGAGGCGGCATTCGGCTCGAGAAGATTCGGAACCTGCGAACCGCCGACCATCACGCCGCGGACATCGAGCACCGGCTGCATTCTTCTCAACGATTGAAGCAGGCGCTCGCGAAATGCCACTCGACGAGTATACGAACCTCTACTCGAACCGCAGCGCCTCGATCGGATCCAGCCGCGCGGCTTTGAACGCGGGGTACCAGCCGAAACCGGTGCCGATGAGGGAGCAGACGATGAGGCCGGTGAGCGCCCAGGCCCAGGGGAACACCATGGCGATGTCGAGCCAGATGGCGACGCCGTTGCCGCCGATGACACCGAGGAGGATGCCGATCAGGCCGCCGAGCTCGGAGAGGACGATCGCTTCGAGCAGGAACTGGCGGACGATGTCGTTGCGGCGCGCGCCGATGGCCTTGCGCACGCCGATCTCGCGCGTCCGCTCGGTCACGCTGACCAGCATGATGTTCATGATCCCGATGCCGGCGGCGAGGAGCGCGATCACGCTGACGACGAACGCGCCGACGCGGATGGTGTCGGCGATCTGTGCGAACGCGGAGACGAGCGTGTCGTTCGAGTAGATCTCGAAATCGTTCTCGCGGCCGAGCTTGAGCCCGCGCGCGGTGCGCATCGCGCCGATCGCCTTGTCGAGCGTCTGGTTGTACGTCGCCTGCGACGTCGACTGAATGGCGATGTTGACGGTGCGGTTCGCGCGTCCGAAATCGCCGAGGAACCGCGTGATCGGGACGAGCACCATGTCGTCCTGGCTCTGCCCGAAGGACGAGCCCTTCTCCGCCAGCACGCCGGTGATCTGGTACGGCTTCTCGTTGACCTTGATCCACTTCCCGATCGGAGTTTCGTTCGGAAAGAGCTTCTTCTGAATGTTCGGACCGACCACGGTGACGGCGCGCGCGAGCTCGACGTCCTCCGGCGAGAGGTTGCGTCCGTAGCCGAGGGTGTAACTGTTCGCGACCAGGAAGTGCTCGTTCGTGCCGACGATCGTCAGGCCCTGAATTTTCGTGCGGCCCTGGCTCACCGGCTTCCCGCCGTCGAAGATCTTGAAGCAGATCGCGTTGGCCTGCCCGTCCATCAGCCGCTCGAACGTGCGCGCTTCCTCGAGCGTGATGTTGCGGCGGTTCGCGAACGTGTCTTCCGGATCGCTGGTGTTCATGACCGGATACTTCGCGAACTGAAAGAGGTTGCTGCCGAGGAAGCTGAGGCCTCCCTCGATCGACGACTGGATCACGCTGAGCGCGGTCATCACGCCGATGACCGAGAACACGCCGATCGTGACGCCGAGAATCGTCAGCGCCGAACGAAGCTTGTTCGTTCGAAGAGCGGTGAGCGCCATGCGGATGGTTTCGGAAAAGTGCATGGGTTACTCGTACCGCAATGCCTCGATCGGATCGAGCCGCGACGCCGACAGCGCGGGCGCGAATCCTGAGAAGACTCCGGTCAGCGTTGAGACGATCAGGCCGGTGATGACGAGGCCGACCGAGAAGCGCATGGGGAATGACGGGAACGCGGCGGCGACGGCGGTGGTCAGGAGCCAGGACACGCCGAGGCCGATCACGCCGCCGACGAGGCAGATGCAGATGGCTTCGATGAGGAACTGCAGGAGGATCGTGCGGCGGCGGGCGCCGACGGCTTTGCGCGTGCCGATCTCGCGCGTGCGCTCCTTCACGCTGACGTAGGTGATGTTCATGATCCCGATCGCGCCGACGAAGAGCGCGAGGCCGGTGACGAAGAGGCCGGCGCCGGCGATGCCGGCTTTGATCGGGCCGATGGTGCTGCGCAGCGCGCCCTGTTCGTTGATCGAGAAGTCGTCCTTTTTCTCGGGCGGCAGTCCGCGGACGCGGCGCATGGCGCCGGTAAGCTCGTCGCGCGCCGCTTCCATGCGGTTCTTGTCGCTCATCTTGACGCGGATCGACGTATCGAGCCGCGCGCTGAACGCTTTCATGAAGGCGTTGAGCGGCACGACGGCATACGTATCGAAGCTGAAGAGGCCGAGGAACGTGCCCTGCTTCGCGTAGACGCCGATGACGCGGAACGGCGCGCCGCTGATGAGCACCGTTTTCTCGAGGGCGGTCTGATTCGGAAAGAGCGCCTCGGCGACGTCGTATCCGAGGACCACCACATTGCGACCGGCGCGCGACTCCGCCTCGTTGAAGAAGCGGCCCTCTTTGAAACTGGAGGTCGACGTCACGAGGAACTCGTCGGTCGTCCCCTGCGTGAACACTCCGCGCACATCGTTGTCGCCGTACTTGACGGAGCGGTTCGTCTGCATCGTCGGCACCGCGGTGATGAGCTGCGAGTTGGGCGTGTCGCGAATGATCCGCTTCAATTCCTCCGCGTAGTGCACGTCCATCTTGCGGCGGTTGCGATAGTTCCACCAGTCGTCGACGTGATGCCACGGCCACTTCTCGACATAGAAAACGTCGTCGCCGATGACCGAGAGACTCCGCTCGAACCCGACCTCGATGCCGCCGATCGCCGAGCCCATGAGCGTCACCGCGATGATGCCGATGATCACCCCCAGCGCCGTCAGCGCGGAGCGCATTTTGTGCGCGCGGATAACGCCGACCGCGATGCGGAAGGATTCGGTGATCTCGAGCAGCAGGTCGCGGATGTACATGGTGCGACTACGTCTTCTCCTTCTCGATCGCCACCTTCGTGCCCTCTTTCAGCTTCCGCGAGATCACCGTGTACGAGCCGGAGACGACTTCGTCGCCGGGCTTGAGGCCGGTGCGGATCTCGATGAAGGTGTTGTCGGCGATGCCGGTGTCGACTTTCTGCATGCGGACTTTGTCGCCGGTCTTGACGAAGACGACGCGCTGGAGCTTGAGGCGTTGGGCGCGTTCTTTCTGTTTTTCCTGGATTTCGTTCGTGACGTCGGCGCGGTTGTCGCTCTTCTCACGCGCCGCTTCCTTCACGCGCTGCCGCTCCATCTCCTCGGGCGAAAGGTCGCTTTCGGTGCTGCGCACGGTGACGCTCTGGATCGGAATGGCGACGACGTTGCTGACGGTCGCGGTGGCGATGTCGGCGGTCGCGCTCATGCCGGGACGCAGGCGCAGCGTGCGGTCGGGGATGCTGATCTTCACCTCGAAGTTCGTGACTTCTTCCTGCGTGCCGGCGTTGCGCGTGAGCGCGGTGCTGGCGATCTCGCGCACGATGCCGCGCACGTCGCGGTCCTGATAGGCGTCGATGGTGATGCGCGCGGTGTCGCCGACCTTCACGTCGACGACGTCGTTCTCGTTCACGTTCACGCGCGCTTCCATGTGATTGAGGTCGGCGATGCGCATGACTTCCGTGCCGGCGAACTGGCTGGTGCCGACGACGCGCTCGCCGAGGCGGCTGGTGAGGGAGCTGATGGTGCCGTCGGTCGGCGAATAGATGATGGTCTTCGACAGCGCTTCGTTGATCTGCCGCAGCGTGCCCTCGGTCTGCTGGATCTGATACTGCGCCGACTGCAGCGCAGCCTTCGCGCTGTCATAGGTCATCTTCGCGCTGTTGCGCGCCGACTCCGAGGTCAGCCCGCCTTCGTACAGCTTCTCAATGCGGCGGTACTCGCTTTCGGCCTGAGCGAGCTCCGCGCGGTTGCGGACGCTCGCGGCACGCGCGCCGTTGAGCGCGGCCTGCTGCGACTCCACCTGCGCGCGATAGCTGTCGGGCTTGATGCGCAGCAGCAACTGTCCGCGCTTCACGATCTGCCCTTCCTTCACCGGCAGCTCGACGATCTCGCCCGACACCTCGGGTGCGATCTTCACTTCGATCTCAGGCTGGATCTTTCCCGTCGCCGTGACGAGCTGCGTGATGTTCGTGCGGAAAGCCTTGTCCGTCGTGACGGGGATGGGCTTGTCTTTGGCGCGGCCCTTGGCCATGGCCGCGAATACGACGACGAGCAGCAGCACGATGCCGCCGATCCATAGATACAACTTCTTTCGGGAGCGCTTCGGACGTTCAGCCATGCCTCCATTCTACGTACGCCAGCGAAAAAGTTCGCCGGACCGATAATGTCGCCATGAACCGGCCGGGGACCGCCGCCATCCTGGCGCTCGATCAGGGCACGACCAGCTCCCGCGCGATCCTCTTCGACCGGGCGGGAGCGGTGCTGGCGGTCGCACAGCGCGAGTTCCGGCAGTTCTATCCGCAGCCGGGCTGGGTCGAGCACGACGCGGCGGAGATCTGGGCGACGCAGAGCGCGGTGATGGCCGAGGCGATCGCGAAAGTGCCGCGCGTCGAGATCGCGGCGATCGGCATCACGAATCAGCGCGAGACGACCGTGGTGTGGGATCGCGAGACCGGCGTGCCGGTCGGGAACGCGATCGTGTGGCAGGACCGGCGCACGGCGGCGATGTGCGACGCGCTGCGCGAGCACGAGCAGTTGATCCGCGGTCGCACCGGACTCGTGCTCGACGCGTACTTTTCCGGCACGAAGCTGCGCTGGCTCCTCGATCGCACTCCAAACCACGAGCGGCTCGCGTTCGGAACGATCGATTCGTGGCTGGTCTGGAACCTGACGCGCGGACGCACGCACATCACCGACGTCACGAACGCCTCGCGCACCATGCTGTTCGACATCCACCGCCTGCAGTGGGACGACGAGCTGCTCGCGCTCCTCGGCATTCCGCGGTCCGTGTTGCCCGAAGTGCGGTCGTCGAGCGAGGTCTACGCGACGACCGCCGACGGCATCCCCATCGCGGGCATCGCCGGCGATCAGCAGGCGTCGCTGTTCGGCCAGCGCTGCACGCGCGCGGGGATGGCGAAGAACACGTACGGCACCGGCTCGTTCGTGGTGATGAACACCGGCGCGACCGCCGCGTCGTCGTCGCACGGCCTCCTCTCGACCATCGCGTGGAAGCTCGGCAATGAGCCGCCGCAGTACGCGCTCGAGGGCAGCATCTTCGTCACCGGCGCGGCCGTGCAATGGCTGCGCGACGGCCTGAAACTGATCCGCACCGCCGCTGACATCGAGCCGCTCGCCGCGTCAGTCCCCGACAGTGGCGGTGTGGTCGTCGTCCCCGCGTTCACCGGCCTCGGCACGCCGCACTGGGACGCCTACGCGCGCGGCGCGATCCTCGGCATCACGCGCGGCACCACCGCCGCGCACATCGCGCGCGCGACGCTGGAGTCGATCGCGCTGCAGACCGTCGACGTGCTCGACGCCATGCAGCGCGATTCCGGCATCGCACTGCAGGAGCTGCGCGTCGACGGCGGCGCGTCGACGAACGACCTGCTGATGCAGATCCAGGCCGACCTCGCCGGCATCCCCGTCGTCCGCACCCGCCTCGCCGAAACCACCGCCCTCGGCGCCGCCAGCCTCGCCGGCCTCGCCGCCGGCTTCTACACCGACCTCGACGCGCAATGGCAATCGGACCGCGTGTTCACGCCACGCATGGCCGCATCGACGCGCGCATCGCTGCTCGATGCGTGGCATCGCGGGGTGGGGCGGGCGAAGGGGTGGATTCAGGCGTAGCGCAACCGCGGACTACCTCCTCCACTCATCGATCAAATTCGCCACCAGGCCCGTCCATCCGGTCTGGTGCGAGGCGCCGAGGCCTTCGCCGGTCTCGCCGTGGAAGTACTCGTGGAAGAGGACGAGGTCGTGCCAGTGCGGGTCGTGCGCGAAGAGCTCGGACTTGCGGGTGCCGCGGGGGCCGTAGACGGGGCGGTAGCCTTCGGCGTCGGGGAGGAAGATGTCGATCAGGCGCTCGGCGAGCATGCGGGCGAGACCGGTGAGGCCCATCGACTGCTCGGCGGGGGCCGCAGCGGGGGCGAGGGTGAGGCCGTGCAGATGCGCGTACGTCGCGCCGGCGCCGATGCCTTCGGTCGCGCGGGAGAACGCGACGTGCTGTTCCTCGCGCGCGACGTCGTCGTCGACGGCGACGCGCACCGACTCGCCGAACGCCTTCTCCAGCTTGCGCAGCGTCTCGATCATCAGGAACGTCGTCGGGAACCAGATCGGGCCGCGCCAGTTGCTGTTGCCGCCCTTGAGGATCGTCGTCGCTTCCGCCGGCTCGTAGCCGACCGACGCGCCGCCGAACGTGAACGGGTGCTGCTCGTGGAACTTGCTGAGGCTGCGCATGCCGAACGCTGAGAGAAACTCGTCCGGCTCGACGACGCGAGAGAGCAGATGCTGCAGCTGGTTCTGATCGACGACCGCCAGCACGTGCGTGATGTCGTGGTCGTCGCGCACGGTGGTCACGCAATGCTGCACGATCTCGCGGCGGTACTTCAGGAACCAGTCGAGGTTCTCGCGGAAGATGGGGAACGGCTTGATCCACTTTTCCTCGAGCCGCTCGACGGCGTACAGCGGAATCAGTCCGACGAGCGAGCGGACGCGGAACGGCACGACCGAGCCGTCGGAGAAGCGGAGCACGTCGTAGAAGAACCCATCCTCCGCATCCCACAGCGTGCGATTGCCGTGCATCATCTTCATCGCCGCGCCGATATAGACGTAGTGCTCGAAGAATTTCGTGGCGAGGCTTTCGTACGCGGAGTTCGTCTTCGACAGCTCGAGCGCGATGCGCATCATGACCAGCGAGAACATGCCCATCCAGCCGGTGGCGTCGCTCTGCTCGAGCACGGCGTCGCCGAACAGCGGTTTGCTGCGGTCGTAGAGCGCGATGTTGTCCAGTCCGAGGAAGCCGCCCTCGAAGACATTGCGCCCGTCGCGGTCGACCTTGTTTACCCACCAGGTGAAATTCAAGAGCAGCTTGTGAAAGCACTTCTCGAGGAACGCCGCGTCGGCGCGTCCGCCGCGGATGCGGTCCATGTTGTACACGCGCCAGACCGCCCACGCCTGGACCGGCGGATTGAGATCGGAGAACTCCCACTCGTACGCGGGGATCTGGCCGTTCGGATGCTGGAACTGCTCGAAGAGCATCAGCCAGAGCTGTTCCTTCGCGAACTCGGCGTCGATGAGCGCGAACACGACCGAGTGAAACGCGAGGTCCCACGCCGCGAACCAGGGGTACTCCCACTTGTCGGGCATCGAAAGGACGCGCATCGAGTTGAGATGGCGCCAGCGGTTGTTGCGCGAGGCGTTGCGCTCGTTCGGTGGCGGCTGCGCGGGATCGTCGCCGTCGAGCCAGACGTCGACGTCGAAGAGGTAGCTCTGTTTGGTCCAGAGCATGCCGGCGAAGGCCTGGCGCTGGACGTTGCGTTCTTCGTTGCTGGCGTTGGCGGGGTGGATGGAGGCGTAGAACTCGTCTGCCTCTCGGCGGCGTTGTTCGAGAACGGGGGCTGGGGACTGGGGACCGGTGGATGGGGGGCCGAGGCTCAGGACCATCGTCGCCGACTCGCCGGGATCGACTTCGTAGCGCATCCAGGCGCAGGCCTTCGTGCCTTCGTTCGCAGGGTTCACGGCGTCGCGTTCGCCGTTAATGATGAATCGATGGAAGGCGTCTTTGACGTAGGGCGTGCGGGACGGGGAGCCGTAGACGCGCTGGTTGTTGGTCTCGTTGTTGGTGAAGAGGAGGCGGGCGCCTTCGGGGACTTTGAGCTTGCGCGGGCCGAGGTGCGTGGCGTGGAGGAGACCGCTCAGGGGCGGGGCGGCGGTGTCGTCGGCGAGGAGGCCGCCGTCGGTGGCGCGGATGACCGGCGACGGCACGGGCCGCGGGCCCCACGACCAGGTGTTGCGGAACCAGAGGTGCGGGATGAGATGGATCGGCGCGCGGTCGGGGCCGCGGTTGTGCGCGGTGATGCGGAAGACCAGCGACTCCTCATCCTCCTTCGCGATCTCGATCTCGATGTCGAAGTAGCGGCCGTCGTCGAAGACTCCGGTGTCGATGAGCTCGTACTCGGGATCGCCGAGGCCGCGCCGGCGATTCTCTTCGATCAATTGCGCGTATGGAAACGCGCGCTGCGGATACTTGTAGAGCATCCGCTGGTACGCGTGACTCGGCAGCGCGTCGAGATGGAAGTAACACTCCTTCACGTCCTCGCCGTGGTTCCCCTCGGCCGGGACGAGTCCGAAGTAGCGCTCCTTCAGAATCGGATCGCGCTCGTTCCAGAACGCCATCGACCAGCAGAGGATCTGATAGCGGTCGCAGAACCCCGCGATCCCGTCCTCGCCCCACCGATACGCCTTCGAGCGCGCGAGATCGTGCGGGAAGTACTTCCATGGATCGGAGTCGGCGCTGTAGTCCTCGCGCACCGTCGCCCACGCGCGGTCGGCGAGGTACGGCCCCCAGTTGCGCCAGTGCGCGGCGTTCGCGAGACGGGCGCGTTCGGGGTTCTCGGGCATGGATGTCGAGTGTACGCGCGCTAAATACGAACGATCGTGCTATTTTGTTCGCGTGACATCCGCCGCACAGAACGCGACCCCGAAACACGTCTCCGCGCCGACGCTCATGCGAACGGCAATCCGCACGCTTGCGGTGCTCGCGCCGCCGATGGCGGTGCGCGCGGCGGCGCGGCTGTTCCGCTTTCCGATGCGAGCCGAAACGAAGCCGAAGGGTGAGCGGTTCGAGGTGCGCGCGGGGCGGCACGTGATTCGCGGCGGTGTGCGCGGCAGCGGCCCGCTGGTGATCCTCACGCATGGGTGGGCAGGTGCGGAGCAGCAGTTCGATGCGCTCGCCGACGCGCTGGCGGCGCGCGGGTTTCGCGCGGTGACGTTCAGTGCGATCGGGCACGGCGCGTCGAGCGGACGGTTCTCTTCGATGGTCGAGTTTCGCGACAGCCTGCGCGCGGTCGCCTCCCACTTCGGCGAGCCGCACGCGATCGTCGGCCACTCCCTCGGCGGCGCGGCGTCGGCGTTCGCGGTGAGCGAGGGACTGCGCACGCAACGCCTCGTGCTCATCGCCCCGTCCGCTCATCCGCGGCGCTACGTGAATCTCTTCCTCGACTGGCTCGACTTCCCGCTCGCGCTGCGCGAGCGCGTCGTGCGGCACTTCGAGAAAACGCTCGGATTCGCGTGGGAGCGCCTCGACGTCGAGTCGTTCGGACCGCACATCGACGTCCCGACGCTGGTCATTCACGCTCGCGACGACCGCGAAGTGCCGCTGGAGGAAGGGGCGGCCTCCGCGCGATTCATCCGCGGCGCCGAGCTCGTCACCGTCGACGCGCTCGGGCACCGGCGCATCCTTCGCGACGCCGGAGTCATCGAGCGCGTGCTCAACTTCATTTAGCATTACACACGATGCGCACCGTCATCGCGGCCACCGGCAGCCACATCCCGTCCGTTCGCGTTCCGAACGAGCACTTCCTCGATTACGATTTTCGCGACGCGTCGCGGAAGACGCTCGACAAGTCGAACGCCGAGATCCTGAAGCAGTTCGAGTCGATCACCGGGATTCGCGAGCGGCGATATGTCCCCGAGGAGCTGGTGACGAGCGACGTTGCCTTCGATGCCGCGCAGAAAGCGCTGCAGTCGTCGGGGACCGATCCGGAGCAGCTCGACGGCATCATCGTCGCGCACAACTTCGGCGACGTGCGGCACGGCAGCCAGCGCCTCGACCTCGTCCCTTCGCTCGCCGCGCGCGTGAAGTCCCGCCTCGGCATCCGCAATCCGTATTCGGTCGCGTTCGATCTCATCTTCGGCTGTCCCGGCTGGCTGCAGGGCGTGATCGTCGCCGACTCGATGATTCGCGCCGGCGACGCGAAGAAGGTGATGGTCATCGGCGCCGACACGCTTTCGCGCATCTCCGATCCGCACGACCGCGACAGTCTGATCTACGCCGACGGCGCGGGCGCGGTGATCGTCGAAGGACGCGAGACCGAGGACGGCATCCTCTCGCGCGTCGCGCGCTCCGACACGCTCGAACATTCGGGGATGCTGCGCATGGGGACGTCGTACAACCCCGAGGCCTTTCTCGAATCGCTCTTCCTCAAGATGGAAGGACGCAAGCTGTACAAATACGCGCTGAACCACGTCGCGGGCGCGGTGAAGGAAGCGCTCGACGCCGCGGGAGTGCATCTGCGCGACGTGAAGAAGGTACTGATCCATCAGGCCAACGGCAAGATGGACGAGGCGATCCTCGACGCGGTGTACGACCTCTACGACGCCGGCAAGCCGTCGCACGACGTGATGCCGATGACGATCTCGTGGCTCGGCAACAGCTCCGTCGCCACCATCCCGACGCTGCTCGATCTGATCCTGCGCGGCGAGATGGAAGGGCACGCGATCGAGCCGGGCGACGTGATCGTGCTGGCGTCGGTCGGCGCGGGGATGCACATCAACGCGGTCGTCTATCGCTGGCCCAACATTCGTTCGATTTGACGAACGATTTCCCGCGCGGACAATCGCCCGCATGGATCAGCGACTCGTCACGGAAATCCAGCGGCTCTATCCGCAGATCTACCTCGCCTGCCGTGGTGATCGTGGTCATCGGCTCGCTGCTGCCGCGCGAGCACGTCGCCTCGCGCTCGAAACGCTTCGCGCGTCCGCCGGCCGTCGTCTATGCCGCGATTCGCAAGCTGGCGTTGCAGGAACCGGAGATGTACGCGATCGTCGAGGACGTCCCGAACGAGAAGCTGGTCACGCGCATCGTTCCGAAAGACCTCGGGTACTCCGGCTCATGGACGTACGTGATCACGCCGGCGGACGGAGGTGCGATGCTGCAGATCACCGAGAACGGCGAGGTCTCGAATCCGCTGTTCCGCTTCCTGTCGCTATTCGTGTTCGGACACACGGCGACGATGGATCGATATCTCGAGTCATTGGAAAAGCATTTGCGATAACGTGGCGACAGGTGCTCGCCTATCACCGCGTCCTGCTCGCCGACACCACGCGCACGATCGCGTTTCGCGACGCGATCCGCGCCGTGGTGAAAGAGAGCGACGTCGTCATCGACCTCGGGAGCGGCTCCGGCGCGCTGGCGTTTTTCGCGGCGGAGGCGGGCGCGCGGAGGGTGTACGCGATCGAGCAGCAGCACGTGGCCGACGTCGCCGCGTTTCTCGCGCGGCATCTCGGCTTCGCCGATCGCATCACCGTCATCCATGACCGTTCGACGAAGGTCGAGCTGCCGGAGCGCGCGACGGTGCTCGTCACCGAAATGCTCGACGCGTTCGGCCTCGAAGCACTGATCCTTTCGCTCGCGATCGATGCCCGCACACGGCTGCTGACGCCCGACGCGACGATCATCCCGCGCCGCGTCATCCTGTCGGCGGTGCCGGTGGAGCTGCCGAACGACTACGAGACTGTCGCGTGGTGGAGCACGGAGCGTTACGGCTTCGACCTCTCGCCGCTGCGCACGTTCGCGTCGAACACGCCGTTCACGACGAGCATCGCCGCAAGCGCGTACCTCGCAACGCCCGCGGACCTGATCGATATCGATCTGATGACCAACGACGATCCGAACGTTACCGGCAACGCGTCCTTCGACATCGCGCGCGACGGGATAATGCACGGCTTCGGCGGCTGGTTCACGGCCACGCTCGCGGAAGGGATCACGCTCACGAGTCAGGAGCCCGACGCCACGCACTGGCAGCAGGCGTTTCTCCCGCTCGAGCAGCCGATCGCCGTCACCCGAGGAACGCGCGTCGAGCTCGAACTGCAGTCGCACGACGGACAGGCGTGGCGATGGCGCGGCCGTGCGGGCGAAGTGACGTTCGATCAAACGACATGGCTGTCGCGTCCGCCTTGCGTAAAATAGCCGCCATGATTCGTCGTCTCGCGGTGGCTCTTCTCCTCCTCTTTCCCATCGTCGTCCTCGCTCAGGAGGAAGATCCGCAGCTCCGGCGCAACAACAACACGGACTGGATCTCGTATCCCGACGAGGGCTGCATCGGCGGCAACACCTGCACCGACCGCCGCCTGCGCGTCGCGCTCGAGGATCGTACGGTGATCGCGGTGCGGTTCCGCGCGCACGACCAGATCGGCTCGAAGTCCGAGGGCGTGCTGCGGGTGAAGATCGACGGCTCGACCGTGAAGGGACACATCGACATCCCGCGCGCGGGCGAGACGTTCAACCTCGACGTCGATCAGCTCCTCGGACGGTACCTGGTGTTCGAGCCGGTAACGAATGACGAAGTCGAGATCAGCGGCATCCAGATCCTGTACGGACGCGGGAGCTCGCGTCCCCGTGATCCGTATCGACCCGGCGGCGGCGGTGGCGGCGGAATTGGCAGCGGCGGCGGATGGCGTTCGTATCCGCGCTCGGCGGGCTGCATCGGCGGCGACGAATGCCGCAAAAACGGCACCCGCATCACGATCGCGCTCGAAGCCCAGCCCGTCCTCGGCATCCGTTTCTACGCACACGACAGCTTCGGCCCGCGCGCCAACGGCAAGCTCACGGTGCGCATCGACAATAACGCCGTCGCCTCGTACATCGACATCCTGCGCGACGGAAAGCGGCACGAGATCGACGTCGACAGCGTTCGCGGCACGCGCCTCGTGATCGAGAACGCGACCGACGACGAAGTCGACATCCGCGACATCGAAGTGCTCTACGCCCGCGGATCGCGGCCCGGCGGCGGCGGACCGGGATGGCAGCGCGAGGTGACGCACGAGGGTGGCTGCATCGGCGGCTCGGAGTGCGGCGGACGCCGCGCGCGCATCCGCGTTCCGATCTACGGCCGCAGCGTCGCGCAGATTCGCTTCTATGCGCGCGACGACGTCGGCACCCGCGCCGGCGGCGAGCTCCGCATCCGGGTCGACGACGAGATCGTGCAGGACAACCTCGACATCAAGCGCGAAGGCCGCAACTACACGTTCGACGGCCGCGGCCTCTCCGGCGACTACGTCTACTTCGAGCCCGCGCAGGACGACGAGATCGTCATCCGCGAGATCCGCGTGTCGTTCGTGAACGAGTAAACGCTATTTCGTGGTCGTCGTCGCGGGGGCCGGCACGTCGTGCCAGTGTCCGTGCTCCGGCGACCACACCTTTCCTTCCGGCGCGGGGCCGGGAGGGGCGGGTGTCGATGCGCCGGGCGTGGCGGCGTTGACGGCGGCGTTGGCGGGAAGCGCGGGGCCGGGCGTGATCTGGATCGGCGACTGTGCAGCGCGGTCGTGCCAGTGGCCATGCTCGGGCGACCAGATCTTTCCGGGAGGAACGGGGCCGGGGGGCTGAGGGCCGGGACGGGGCGGCGGCGGGGCCTGCACGGCCGGAATCGGCTCGGCTTTCTTCGCGCGCGCGGGAAGCAGCGGGATCAGACCGATGGCGGCGATCGCGGCGATGCTGGCGCCGAGGAGGAGCAGGCCTTTCGACGTCGCGCGCGTGTTCCTGTGCGCGCAGCAGTGCTTGAACTTCTTCCCGCTTCCGCAGGGACACGTCTCGTTTCTTCCAACCCGCATCGAGCCTCCAGGAGCTACGGCGGTGCAGAACCGCGGATCCGGAGCGAAAACTCCGGATCGTCCGCGTATGTTTCCGCCCGCTCGTTGATGCGGAAATGCTTCCGTGCCTCGTCGAAGGGCAGCGGCGTGTCGATGAGTCCGAGCTTGTACGCGAGGCGGTCGGAGTAGCCGGGGAGAAAGACCGCGGGATGCAGCGGGATGCGGCCGGGCACGAGCTCGTTCACGTGGCGCACGAGGTTCGTCGTGCATGTGTTCGTGAGCGTGTTGTAGAACTCCGGCTCCTTCGCCAGCTTGTTCGCGCGCGTGACCATCGCGAGAAAGAGCGCGCGCATCCGCTCCGGCGTCGTGCGCATCGGATAGAGATAGACGGTGTCCTTCCGATAGTTCGTGCGCAGTTTGATGAGGTCGCGCTCGTCGCCGATGACGTACATCACCTCGTAGCGCCGCAGCAGTCCCTGAATCGGCGAGAAGCTCTCCCCTTTTTCCTTCCGGATCTCGACGGAGATCGAAACGAAGTCGTTGCCGCCGAAGCCGAAGCTGACGAACGTATGCGCGGCGACGGCGCCGCCGAACGGCTCGACGACGAACCACGCCGACTCGAGCTTCCGCAGATCGAACGTCTTGTCGTAGTACGACGGCGTGTAGTCGTCGACGGAGCGATAAGTGAAATTGCGCGCGTTGCGGATCGTGACGAGCGGGCCGTCGATCTCCGCGACCGGCAGCCGCGCCTGATCGACGGCCCAGTCACGCGTGTTCGACGGATGCGTGAAGATGGACATCGCGGCGCGCGCGGCTGCGAGGCCGGCGACGATGCCGAGGATCCAGCGCCACGGTTTCTTCACGCGAGCGGCACGCGCGGACGCTCGCGCGTCTCGAAGAGTCCCTCGATCGCCTTCGCGTCGTCGTCGTTGAGATGCACGAACTCGACGCCCACTTCCGAGAAGCCGTCATCGAGCACGCGCTCGTAGACGATGCGCCCGAGCGCCTTGATGACGTGCTCGCGGTCGATGGCGATGAGCAGCTCGACCGAGGAGCCGGCGCCGAGGCTCGAGCTGCTGACGAAACTGCAGCCGCCGAGGGCCATCGTCTTCGTCATCGCGAAGCCCTCCGCCCCGTCATTGAGCTTCGTGACGAGCACGGAGTGCGTCGATGCAATTCGCGGAAACCGGCGGAGAGCTTCGGACATGTTCGACCTCGAGTTTCGGGGACTGGGACCGGCGCATTATAAACGGGGGTGAAAGGGGAAAGGCAAAAGGTGAAAGTGGCTCCGCCGAGCAACCAGCGTGGCGCCCACTTTCACCTTTCACCTTTCACCTGAGCCAGCGAAACGCGACGGACGCAGCCGGCATCGAACGTTCAAATGAAGACGCTCGCGAAAAAACACACACTGGCAACCCGCTGGCTCCACTGGATCAACTTTCCGCTGCTGGCAGTGATGATCTGGAGCGGGACGCTGATTTACTGGGCGTATCCGCGGTACGTGAAGCTGCCGCAGGGTGTGTGGCGTGCGCTGCACATCAACAACCGGCTCGCCGAGGGGATGGCGCTGCACTTCTTCTTCATGTGGCTCTTCCTCATCAACGGAGTGCTCTACGTCCTCTACACCCTCGTCTCCGGCGAATGGCGCGAGCTCGTCCCGAACCGCAACTCATTTCGCGAAGCGTGGCAGGTGCTGCTCCACGACCTCCACCTCCGGAAAGAAGCGCCGCCTCCGCGAAAATTCAACGGCGCGCAGCAGCTCTCGTACACCGGCGTGATCCTGATGGGACTCGGCTCGATCGTCACCGGCCTCGCGATCTACAAGCCGGTGCAGTTCGCGTGGCTCAACTGGCTCTTCTTCGGCTACCAGGGCGCGCGCTTCGTCCACTTCGCGCTCACGGTCGGCTACGTTCTGTTCTTCCTCGTGCATGTTGCGCAGGTGATTCGCGCGGGATGGAACAACTTCCGCGCGATGGTCATCGGAGTCGAAGTTTCCGAGGTGAAGGAATGAGCGACGACGTGGATCTCGAGCTCAAACGGAGGACGCGGCGCGGATTTCTGACGGCGGCACTCGCAGCCGGTGCGGGATACGCGAGCTGGAAATGGCTGCGCACGCGGCCGCGCCTCGAAGGCGTCGAGTGGCCGCTGCGGCGCATGCTCGAGGCCAACGAGTCGCTGGCCAATGCGTACTTCAGCCCCGCGCGCCTCAGCCCGAATTTCGATCCCTCCGACGTCACCCGCGCGCGCATCAACGGCCGCATCGGCCTGCAGTCGGCGCTCGATCCCCACGCGTGGCGTCTGCACATTGACGGCGCTCGAGAACCGGTCGCACTCACACTCGACGACATCCGCGCGCTCCCGCGCCACGATCAGATCACCGAGCTGCGCTGCATCGAAGGGTGGTCGATCATCGTGAAGTGGACCGGCGCGCGGCTCGCCGACCTGATGGCGAAATATCCCCCCGCGGAAACCCCAAAATACGTCTCGCTGCAGACTCCCGATCGCGCGTATTACGTCGGCCTGGACATCGCGAGCGCCATCCATCCGCAGACGCTGCTCGCGTACGAGATGAACGGCAGTCCGCTCGCCCTGCTGCACGGCGCGCCGCTCCGCCTCGCGATCCCCGTAAAGTACGGGATCAAGAACCTCAAGCGCATCGGCACGATCCGCTACACCAGCATCCGCCCCGCCGACTTCTGGGCCGAGCGGGGGTATGACTGGTACGCGGGACATTGATCTGCGGTTGCGCGGTCACGCGGTCACGCGGTGGCTGTTCGGGGTTTGCTGCGTGACCGCGTGACTGCGTGACCGCGCAACCGAAAAAATCAGTCAATAATCACCAGCTCGTCCGGCGCCGAGTAATACAGCGTTCCGGCGGGCGACCATTCGAACGCGCGAGTCTGATGCTGCGAGACGAGGTACGCGGTGCCGGTGGAGTGGTCGTAGAGGGCGACGCCGTTCGATGACGAGAACGCGATCACGGCGGCGTTGTGCGGGTGCGGGGCGAGCTCGGCGCGGCTGAACTGCAGGCCGGCGACCGACGTCAGCACCGGCGCGAAGGTCATGCCACCGTCGATGGAGCGATAGAGCCGGTTCTGCCCATCCTGCGGAGAGACGCCGACGGCCCAAGCGACGCGCGAATCCGCGGGCGAGAACGCGATCGCGAACGTGTTCACATTCGTCAGCGCGCCCGTGCGCGTCCACGTCCTGCCGCCGTCGAACGACGCCATCATGCCGTCGAGGAACGTCCACGCGACGAGGTGATTGAAGTTCGCCGGATCCGTCGCGACCGAGTACGCGGAGTAGCGCGCGGCATCGCCGAACACCGTCCACTCCTCGCCGGCGTCGGCCGAGTCGTACACGACCCCGTCGAACGCCACGCCGCGAAGATGCCGCACGTCGACGGGGTCGACGAAGACTTCCAGCATGCGCGCCGGCATCGAGGTTCGGTGCGCCGCCGTGCCGGTGACGTGCACGAGCGTGAGGCGATCGTGGAGATACAGGCCGTCGGTGCGCGCGAGCGCGATGTACCAGCCGTAGTCGGTGAGCGCGCCGATCGTCGCGCGGTGGCTCCACGTGCAGCCGGCGTCGCGCGACTCGTACAGATTCTCCAGATACGTCGCGTACAGCACGTTCGGCTGGTTGCTCGCCGCGATCGCGGCCGCCGCGAGGTTCACGACGTGGTCGCGGTTGCCGGCGGCGACGCCGTCCTTCACGAAGCGAATCGACGGGAGCCCCGCAACGCTGCTGCAGACCGGCGCCTGCCAGCTCGCCGGCCGCGGGTTGCGGTTCGCGGAGCGCTGGCGTTGGGCTGCAACGGGGAGGACGAGGGAAACTGCGAGCAACAGCAGGGTGAGCCGGAGACGGGACATGGCGGCGATTTTAGTTATTTTAAGATTTCCGGTCAACCGGCAGTGATTCCCCGGCATGTCTAATGGTAATGTGACCGAAAGTTTCGCCGGGTCCTGGCAATGCATTTACATCGATCGGGTCTTGCCGCGTGTGTGGCGATTCTCCTGAGCTGGAGCTCGAGCGCGGCCGAGCGCGGATTCCCGCTGATCGCCGTCTATCCCGCGGAAGTCCACAGGGCCGGCCCGCAGACGTTCGACGTCGCCCAGGATCCGCGCGGCGTTCTCTACTTCGGCAATCTGCACGGCCTCGTCACGTATGACGGCGCGTGGTGGCGTCTGATGAAGCTGCCCGACGATCAGGTCGCGCTGTCGGTCGCATCGGATGCGAACGGCCGCGTGGTCATCGGGATGGTGAACGATCTCGGAGTGCTCGAGCACGACGCCGGCGGCACGGCGAAGCTGCGCTCGCTGCTGCCGTTGCTGCCGGCGAGTCAGCGCGAAGTCGGAGACGTCCGCGCGATCTGCTCCACGGCCGCGGGATTTCTCTTCATCAACGAGCGCAGCGTCGCGCTGTGGGATGGCCGCGCGATGCGCGTGGCGAACGTCGATCCGAAGACGGGGCCGCGCGGCTGTTCGGCCGAAGAAGCGGGCGTGTTCGTCTTCGGGCCGGGCGGATTGCAGCGGATCGACACGCGCACGCTCGCGATGAGCGCGCCGATCCTCCAGGGCCGCGTCGATCTCGCAATGGGCGGCGGCGGGAGCACGCTGCTCGCCGTCGTGCGCGACACCGGTCTCTTCACGCTGACCGGCGACACTGCCACACCCTTCTCCCCCGCCGCCTCCGCGTGGTTCCAGGGAAAGATCGCGACGGGCGGCTGCCGGCTCGCCGACGGGCGTTTCGTGCTCGCGTCGCGGCAGCACGGCGTGGTCCTCCTCGACGCGAACGGCGAGATCGAGCAGCTCATCACCGACGCCGCCGGGTTGCCCGACGCGGTGATCGGCGACGCGATGGTCGATCACGAGGGCTCGGTGTGGCTGGCGATGGAAGGGCCGATCGCGCGCATCGACGTAGCGTCGCCGGTAACGATCTTCGACGCGCGCCGCGGTCTCAAGGGCGGCGTGAGCGACATCGCGCGCTGGAACGGACAGCTGTACGTCGCGAGCTCGCACGGTCTGTATCGGTTCGACGAGCATGGGATGGCGCAGCGCATCGACGGGATCCGCGACGCGTGGCGCGTGCTGCCGGTGGATGACGAGCTGCTGATCGGGACGAGCCGCGGGATGTATCGCCTCCGCGCGAACGGACCGCCGGAGCATTTTTTCGATCGCGAGGGGGAGATCTACGACCTCACGCGCTCGCGCCAGGATCCGTCGCGGGTCTGGATCGCGCAGCGCCACGGCCTCGGCAGCGTGCGGCGCGTCAACGGCGCGTGGGTCTACGAGGAGGTCGTGAAGGGCGTGCCGGAGTACATCTCCTCGGTCGTCGAGCGCGGCAACGAAGTGTGGTGCGGCTCGGTGTTCACGGGCGTCGTGCGCGTGCGCGATCCGCGCGGCGCGAGCCCGCACGTCACGACCTTCGGCAGCGGCGAGACGAATGTGTTCGAGGCGGCGGGGCGCGTGGTGTCGGTGCGCGCGACCGGCGAGATCCTGAGCGTCGACGAGAACGATCGCTACGAGCGCGATCCGCTCCTCGGCCACGTGAAATCGCCGCGCGGGTTCTTCGGCCTGGTGCAGGACGCGCGCGGCGATCTCTGGATCAACTCGATTCCGCCGCGCGTGTTCGCGCGTCAGCCCGACGGCACGTTCGCGCGCGAGGGAAAGCCGCTCGTTTCCGTGACGGCGGCCGACATTCAAACCCTGCGCGCGCATCCCGACGGCGTGGTCTGGTTCGGTTCTGACAAAGGACTCTTCCGCTACGAGCCGACCGCCGCAACCGCGGCCGCGGCGGCGCAGACGGCGCCGCTGATCCGGCGCGTGGTCGCGGGCGAGGATCATCTCGTCGCCAGCGGATCGGAGATCGCGCACAACTTCGGCCGCATGCGTCTCGAGTTCGCGCCGGCGTCGTATCGCCCCGGCGTCGAGTATCAGTACCGCCTCGATCCGATCGATCACGACTGGAGCCGCTGGACCGACCAGCCGTTCATCGACTACACGACGCTCGAGGCCAACGACTACACGTTCCGCCTCCGCGCCCGCGGTCCCTCGATGGTGCCGAGCGCGGAGCGCGTCTGGACGTTCAGCGTGCTGCCGCCGTGGTACCGCACGGGCTGGGCGTACGCGCTCTGGGCGCTGCTCGCGATCGGCGTGATCGCGCTGATCATTCGCCTCCGCACGGCGCGGCTGCGCGCGCAGGCCGAGCGTCTGCGGCAGAGCGTCGCCGAAAAAACGGGCGAGCTGCAGGAGACGGTGAAGCTGCTCGAGCAGGCGAACACGCGGCTCGAGGCGCTGTCGCTCGAGGACGATCTCACCGGAATCGCGAACCGCCGCTACTTCGAGCGCGCGCTTACCGATGAATGGAATCGCGCGCGACGCCGCGAGACGCCGCTGGCGCTGATCCTTCTCGACCTCGATCACTTCAAGGACCTCAACGACCGCCGCGGACATCCGGCCGGCGACGACTGCCTGCGCCGCGTCGGCGCGTTCCTCGCCGACGCCATCCGCCGCAGCGGCGAAGTCGTCGCGCGCTACGGCGGCGAGGAGTTCGCGATCCTGCTGCCCGGCGTCGACGCCGACAGCGCCATCCGCGTCGCGGAGTCGCTGCGCGAAGGCATCGAGCGCATCGGCAGTGTCACCGCGAGCTGCGGCGTCGCGGCGATGATCCCCTCCGTCGAGACGCCCGAGAGCCTCGTCGCCAGCGCCGACCGCGCTCTTTATGCCGCCAAACACTCCGGCCGGAACTGCGTGCGCCTCGCGGACGAGAACACGACCGGGACCTGGCTGAGAGATGCATCGGCATGAACGAGACCCTGCGCGAGCGCTATCGCCACATCGTCGAGAACGCGAACGACATCATTTACCAGGCCGACGCGCGCGGGCACTTCACGTACGTCAATCCGGCGGCGATCCGGATCACCGGCTACACCGAGAATGAGCTGATCGGGCGAAACTACCTCGACCTGATCGATCCCAACTATCGCGAGGCCGCGGAGTCGTTCTATCGCCGCCAGTTCCAGGCGCGCGAGTCGATGACGTACTTCGAGTTCCCGATGATCGCGAAGTCGGGGATGCGCATCTGGATCGGGCAGAACGTGCTGGCGATTCATGACGGCGATCAGATCGCCGGCTACGAGGCGGTGGCGCGCGACATCACCGAACGGAAAGGCATCGAGCAGGAGCTGGCCCGCGCGCGCGACGGAGCGATCGAATCGGCGCGCGCGAAGTCGGAGTTCCTCGCCAACGTCAGCCACGAGATCCGCACGCCGCTCAACGGCGTCCTCGGCATGACCGAGCTGCTGCTGCACACGCCGCTCACGCCGGAGCAGCGCGAGTACGCGGAGGCCATCCGCTCGAGCGGCGACACGCTGCTGACCGTCGTCAACGACGTGCTCGACCTCGCGCGCATCGAGTCGGGGAAGCTGACCATCGAAATGATCGACTTCGACGTCGACGACGTCGTCGAAGCGGTGATCGAGACCTTCGCCGCGCGCGCGGCCGCGAAACGGCTCAAGCTGCGCTCCTTCATCGCGCCCGACGTTCTGCGTCTGCTGCGCGGCGACGCGCACCGCATCCGCCAGATCCTGCTGAACCTCGTCGGCAACGCCGTCAAGTTCACCGACCGCGGCGAAGTGGTGGCGACGGTGATGCAGCCCGCGCAGGACGAGATCAGCGTGACCATCCGCTTCCTCGTCACCGACACCGGCATCGGCATTCCGGCGGCGGTACAGCGGCGGCTGTTCACGCCGTTCACCCAGGCCGACGGCACGACGACGCGCAAGTACGGCGGGAGCGGCCTCGGGCTGGCGGTGTCGAAACAGCTCACCGAGGCGATGGGGGGGGAGATCGGCGTGCTCAGTGTGGAGGATGAAGGCTCGACGTTCTGGTTCGAGCTGCCGCTCGCGAAACAGCCGGCGTCGGAACGGCAGCCGTCGCGCGGATGGGACCTCACGAGATTCCGCGCTCTCCTGGTCGACGCGAACGAGGTGAATCGCTTCATGGTCGCGCGCCACCTCGGCGCGAGCGGCATCGCCATCGACGAAGTCGACAGCGTCGCCGACGCCCTCGCCGCCGCGCGCGCGCAGCACTACGACCTCGTCGTCTTCGAAATGCAGTTGCCCGACGACGACGGACTCGCTCTCGCCCGCGCGATCCGCGGCTTCGACGCCGAAACGCGCCTGCTGCTCATGACGCAGTTCGGAAAACGGCGCAGCGACATCGCCGCCTTTCACGCCGCGGGCGTCGACGCGTTTCTCATGAAGCCCATTCGCCGCACGCAGGTGTGCGACACCGCGACGCGACTGCTCATCGGCGACATCGCCCCGGCGGAGCCCGCGCCGCCGCCGGACACGACGCACGCTGCATCCGCGCGCGTCCTCCTCGTCGAAGACAACGCCGTCAACCAGCTCGTCGCGCTCGGCCAGCTGCGGCGCCTCGGGCACGAAGGCGTCGTCGCCTCGCGCGGCACCGAAGCGCTCGACGCGATTCGCGAAGGCGGCTTCGACATCGTGCTGATGGACTGCCAGATCCCCGGCATGGACGGCTACGAAGCCACGCGCCGCATCCGGCAGATGGGAGGCGCGGCCGGCCGCACGCCGGTCATCGCCATCACCGCGCACGCGCTGCCGGGCGAGCGTGAGAAGTGCCTCAGCGCGGGGATGAACGACTATCTCGCGAAGCCGGTCTCTCTCGAACAACTCGGCGCCGTGATCCGGCTCTGGGCGAGCAAGCCGTCCGCGGCCTCCTCGCCGAATGTGCCCGACATGATGGACGACGACGACCGGCATGTCCTCGACCGCGAGCGCGTCGCCTCGTTCCTCGCGATCAGCCGCACGCAATCGGGATTCCTCGACGGACTCGTGAAGACGTTCCGCCAGGACGTGCCGTCGCGGCTCGATGCGTTGCGCGCCGCCATCGCGAGCGCCGACGCGCACGAGCTCTCTCTCGCCGCGCACGCGCTCAAGAGCTCGTGCGGCAGCGTCGGCGCGAAGCGGATGCACGCCATCGCGACGGCGCTCGAGGAGAACGCGCGCCACGGACGCATCGACGGCGCGGAAGCGTCGGTCGATCAGCTGGCCGCCGAGTTCTCGCGCGTCATGGCCGCGTACAACGGCATCGTGCGGCGCAGCGGAGCGTTCGCCGCGGCACCGAAGGAAGGCGGCCTATAATGAATTGCGTCCCATGCAGATCGGATACTATCGACTGATCAGCCGCCTCGGCGCCGGCGGCATGGGCGAAGTCTGGCGTGCCGAGGATACGAAGCTGCTGCGGCAGCTCGCCATCAAGATCCTGCCGGCGCAGCTCGCGGCGGATCCGGAGTGGAAAGAGCGTTTCATGCGCGAGGCGCGCGCGATCGCGTCGGTGACGCATCCCAACATCGCCACCATCTACAACATCGAGCAGGAAGGCGAAACGCTCTTCATGGCGATGGAGCTGGTGGAGGGAGAGCCGCTGACGGCGCTGATCGCGCGCGGTCCGATGATCCCGCTCGACGCCGTGCGCGTGGCCGCGCATGTCGCGGACGGACTGGCGGAGGCGCACCGCAAGGGCATCGCCCATCGCGACATCAAGCCCGACAACGTCATCGTCTCGACGCGCTTCGTGAAGATTCTCGACTTCGGCATCGCCAAGCAGATGGGCGCGACGCAGGACGCGAATCTGACGCAGGGCAACATGGTGATCGGCACGCCGCACTACATGTCGCCCGAGCAGGCCATGGGCCGCAACGTCGACACGCGCACGGACATCTTTTCTCTCGGCGTGGTGCTGTACGAGATGCTGTCGGGAAAGAAACCGTTCACCGGCGCGGCCATCACGGAGACGCTGCTGAAGATCGTGATGAACGAGCCGGTCGACATCGCCATCGCCGCCGCCGGGATCACGAAAGAGCTCGCCGCCGTGGTGCGGCGCTGCATGATGAAGCAGCCCGACGAGCGCTACGCCGACTGCGACGAGCTGCGCACCGCGCTCGTGAAGTCGCTGAAGGAAGATGCGAGGGCCGCGCGGCAGTCGCGGATCCCGACGCTCGCCGTGCGCCCGCAGGAACAGGCGCGGCGCATGGCTCCCGAACCGCCGCCGCGCGCCGCCGAATCCGCGCGCCCGGCGCCGAAGCACGAGCCGGCGCCGGCGCCACCCCCTCCCTCACCCGCGCGCGCCAGTTCCAAACATCGAGCGCTCGTTGCCGACGACGATCCCGCGACGCGCTACATCCTCGGCGACATCCTGAAGCGCTATTACATCGCCTTCGACGAAGCCGACAACGGCGCCGACGCGGTGAAGCTGCTCAAGCAGAACGAGTACTCGCTGATCTTCGTCGACCTGCTCATGCCGCGCGTCGACGGCTGGGGCGTGATCGACTACGTCCGCAGCCACCGCGGCACCCGCGCCCCGCGCGTGTTCGTCGTGACCGGCGTGCAGAACCAGAAACTCAGCACCGCCGATCAGGATGTGGTGACGGACCTGTTGTACAAGCCGATCGACATCGCCAAGATCGAGCAGCTGGTGCAGAAGAGCGCGTGATTGGTGATTGGTGGTTGGTGGTTGGGGTACGGGGTAGGAAGAGACCGGTGTCGTCGTCCTCTTACCCCTTACCCCTGACTCCAATCACCAACTACCAATCACCAACTACCAACCACCAACTACTCGCCGTCGCGCTTCTCGTCCGTATCAGCAGGCCTCTCCGCATCCCCCGGCTTCTCCGCAGCGGCCTCTTTCGCCTTCTGCCTCGCCGACGCGAACGCGCGCTCGATCTCCTGCCACGCACGCTCGAAGCCGCCTTTCAGCTCGGCGGCGATGGGCGTGCCGGACTTCTGCATGCCGACGACGATGTCTTTCGCTTCGAGCAGGGTCTGACGCAGCGTGCCGGTGATCTCGGTGAGATCGCCCTTCGCGGTCGCGAACGATTCCTTCGCCCGCTCTTCGAACTTCTCGACGTCGATGCCCCAGTCACGGAGCGCATCACTGACGGTTTTCTTTTCTTCGGACATGGGTGTCAGGGTACAACAGGCGGCTCATTGGCAGGTGAACCAGGCTTCCCACCCTCGCAAGCCACCCGCCTTGGCTTGTAGGACATCCATGGTTACCAGAACAGGGCCGAGCTCTTACCGTCCTTACCAACCCGCTTACCAACCGTAGTAACCATGGTTACTACACTCAGTAGAATTTTCAGCACGCGCGCTGGTTCCGTCTATCTCGCGTGATAACCATGGTTACGATACATGCTGAAATTTTCACCCTCGTGCCGTAGTGCTGTCTACCTCACTTGGTAACCATGGTTACTACACGTAGCGGAATTGTCGCCCTCGTGAGCTACCCTCGCCTACCTCAGGGATAACCATGGTTACCACCTGAACCACAAACTTCTACCTCGCGAGCTGGCTGGGCTGTCTCTCGTAACAACCATGGTTCACACACGTGGCAACGGGCCCGGCTCACGTCGCCAAACGACTAGTTATTTGTTGCAATTCAAAATGAGAATAACTACAGTGAGCTCGACCATAACAAATGAGAACAGCGATGCTGCTGGCGGTCATCGCCGCGCTGATATTCGCCCAAACCGGCAGGGCCGCGACGAGGAACAACGACGACTCGTGCGACATCGCGGTAGTGCCGGCGGCGACGCTGCTCCTGCCGATCTTCGATGTCAGCGTCTACCCGGAGTCCGGCAGCGACACGACGCTGTTCACGATCACCAACACCTCCAGCGTCGAGCAGGTCGCCCACGTCACGGTGTGGAGCGACTGGGCGTACCCGGTCCTCGCATTCAACCTCGTCCTGACGGGCTACGACGTGCAGGCCATCAATCTGTATGACGTGCTGGCTCGCGGCGTCATCGGTTCGCGCGACCCGGTTCCCGGGAACGGCGCCGCCGCCGGATCGACGCCCGCTCCGGGCGGGTCGAACCCGAACATCACGGACCATTGCCCGGCCGCCCCCGACCTCCCTGCGTCGCTGCTGACGACCGTTCAGACAGCGCTGACCACCGGCATCGACATCCCCGGCTGCAACACCCCCACGCGCCGCGTCGGCGGTACGCACTCGAACGCTCGCGGCTATCTCACCATCGACGTCGTCAACGCCTGCACGAGCGAATTTCCGACGAGCGTCATCTACTACGACCGCGATCTGCTGTTCGACAACGTCCTGATCGGCGACTACCAGCAGGTCAGCGGGGAATTCGCACAGGGCAGTCCGATGGTCCACATCCGCGCGATCCCCGAAGGCGGCCCGGCCGGCTCTCACGCCGTCACGAACCTGCCGTACACCTTCTATGACCGCTACACCACCCTCGCCGCGCAGCGCCGGTTCGATCGCCGCCAGCCGCTGCCGTCGACCTTCGCGGCGCGGTGGATCGAGGGCGATCCGTCGTTCCGGACGAGCTACAGGATCTGGCGCGAGGGCATCACGGTCGGTCCGCCGAGCTGCACCACCATGCAGTCGAACAGCTCCATGCCGATCGCGGAGGTCATCCGCTTCGACGAGCACGAGAATTCGGTTGCATGGCGCCGGTCCGATACCTGCTCGGCGGGCTGCGGACCGCCGTTCAATGCCCTGCCGGCGGCCTCGATCTCGTCGACATCCAACCTGGCGGTCTATCCTCCCCCGTTCTTCTCCCCCGACGTCGCCGGCTGGATGTATTTCAATCTCGACAACTCTCCGGCCGGCGGTCCACCGCCGGCATACACGTCTCCCCCGCCCGGCACGAGCCGTCGCGCGAGCCAGAACTGGGTCATCGTTTCCATGTCCGCGGCGGGCCGCTTCGCCGTCGACTTCGACGCCGCGATGCTCGGAAACGGATGTTCGCCGCGCGAACTGGCTCCGTCGCGCGAGATCGGACCGGCGCGATGAGAACCATCGTCGCCGTCCTCGTGATGCTCGCATGCACCGGCGCGGGGCAGGCCGCGACCCGGAACAACGACGACTCGTGCGACATCTCGGTACGGCCGGCGGCGACGCTGCTGCTGCCGTTCTTCGACGTCGACGTCGAGGCGCCGCCCGGCGCGGGCGATACGACGCTCTTCACCATCACCAACACCTCCAGCGTCGAGCAGATCGCGCACGTCACGGTGTGGACCGACTGGGCGTATCCGATTCTCACCTTCAACATCGTCCTCACCGGCTACGACGTGCAGGCGATCAATCTGTACGACGTCCTGGTTCACGGAACCCTCGCCCCGCGCGGCGCGGCACCGCAGCACAGCGCGACCCCCGGCTCCACGCCCGGCCGGGGCGGGGCGAATCCGAACCTCGTGGAGTGCGCGGCAACCCCGGACACCCTTCCACCCGCCCTGAAGGACACCATTGTGCGGGCGCTGCGGACCGGCATCTTCTTCAATCCCGACAGCAGCGCGACCTGCACCCCCACGCAGCGCATCGGCGGCGTGCACTTCAATGCGCGCGGCTATCTCACGATCGACGTCGTGAATCGCTGCACCAGCGAGTTTCCGACGAGCGTGACCTACTACGACCGCGATCTGCTGTTCGACAACGTCCTGATCGGCGACTACCAGCAGATCCGCGGCGACACGGCCTTCGGCAACTTTGCGCAGGGCAATCCGATGGTGCACATCCGTGCCATCCCCGAGGGAGGGCCGGCGGGATCGAACGCCGCCACCAACCTCCCGTATACGTTCTATGACCGCTACACCACGCTGGCGGCTCATCGCCGGGTCGACCGGCGCCAGCCGCTGCCATCGACGTTCGCGGCGCGCTGGATCGAGAGCGGTTCGACCTTCCAGACCAGCTACAAGATCTGGCGTGAAGGCCTCACGGTGGGAACGCCGGGCTGCACCACCGCCCTGGGCAACAGCGCCATGCCGATCGCGGAGATCATCCGCTTCGACGAGAGTGAGAATTCGTCCGCCCGCATCCCTTTCTGCGGCGGGGTGATCTTTACCTGCACGACCGGCAGCCTTCCCGCGGCCTCGAATACCCTGACTTTGATCTCAGTCATCTATCCGCCGAATTGGACGTTCACCGACATCTCCGGCTGGATGTACCTGAACCTCGATAACCTCCGCGGCAACGCTCCGCCGAGATACACGTCGCCGCCGCCGGGCACGCAACTTCGCGCGAGCCAGAACTGGGTCGTCGTCTCGATGTTCGCCCAGGGACGCTTTGCCGTCGACTTCGACGCCGCGATGCTCGGCAACGGATGCTCCGCGCGCGAGCCCGCGCCCTCGCCGGAGATCGGCCCGGCTCAGTAAAGCGCGGGCGGCCGCGTCGTCGTGGTCGTCGTCGTATCGGTTTGCACCGGCGGCGGCTGCACGTCCGTCGTCGTAGTGACGGGCGGCGGAGGCGATGGCGGCGCGGTGTCGGTGCGGAACACGCCGCCGGTCAGCGTTCCTCCCTCCGGCGGCGGCGGTGGCACGTAGGTGCTCGTCGTATCCGTTGGCGCGAGAGGCGGCAGCATCGACGTGTCGGTCGGCGGGATGAGGTTCCCGAACTCGTCGTACATCGGGACGTAAACCGGCGCCATCGCGACGGTGTGCGTCGGACATGGCTGCATCGGCTCGGTGCCCGACTTGAATGCCTGACTTACGACGAGGTTCGCGGGGCAGTTCGGCGTGGCGAGACCGCCGCTCATCTTGTCGATGTCGGCGATCGTGATCGCGGGCGGCACAGGGAACGGCGTGTCGCGCTGACCGGCGGTCGCGCTGATCATGTAGCGCGTCCACATCGGCACCGCGGCGTCGGAGCCGGAGAGTCCGGTGGGATCGTTGTCGTCGAAACCGACCCAGGCCGTCGTGAGCGTGAGCGGCGTGAAGCCGATGAACCACGCGTCGCGCTTGTCGTTCGTCGTGCCGGTCTTGCCCGCGGCAGTCTTGCGGAAGCCCATGCCGCGCGCCGCGCCGGCGGTACCGCTGTTCACGACGCCTTCCATCACGTTCGTGAGCAGATAGACGTCGCGCTGCGGGAACACCTGCTGCGCCGCCGTCTCCTCCGCGCCGCCGACGACGCGTCCGCGATCGTCGGTCACGAAGCGGATCGCGCGCAACGGCATCCGCGCGCCCTGACGCGCGATCGTGGAGTACGCCTCCGTCATCTCGATCGGCGGAATGCCGACCGCGCCGAGGAGGATCGCGGGGTTGCTGTCGTCCAGCTTCTCGTCCACGCCGAGCGTGCGCGCGGTGCGGAGGATCGGCTCGATCCCGGTGTCGAGACCGATGCGCACGGACGCGGAGTTGAGCGACTGCTCGAGCGCCGTCCGCACCGTGACGTTGCCCATGTACCGCCCCTCGTAATTGCGCGGCGACCAGTCCGCGGACCAGCGGCGCTTGAGCACGAAGCGCGTGTCCGGCACCACCGTCGCCGGCGTGATGTTCTTGCCCGACAGACTCGGCTCGAAGGCGGTGAGGTAGATGAACGGCTTGAACAGCGAGCCGACGAGGCGCTTCGACTTGAGTGCGCGATTGAACTGGCTGCGCTCGTAATTGCGGCCGCCGATGAGCGCCCGGATCTCGCCCGTCGGCACGTCGACGTGGATCAGCGCGGCCTGCAGCTGCGGCGAGTGATTGCGCAGGCGTTTGCTGCGCTTCTCGAGATTCTGCAGGCTCTGCTCGACCGTGCGCGCCGCGAAGTCCTGCGCGCCGAGGTCGATCGCGGTGTAGATGCGCAGCCCGCGGCCCTTCACGTCGTCGATGCCGTAATCGGTCTCGAGCTCCTGCAGCACGCGGTCGACGTAGTACGGAATGGACGAGAGTCCGCTCTTCTGCCGAAACGGCTTGCGCGGCAGCTTCGCCGAGCGCGCTTCGTCGAACTGCGCCTGCGTGATTTTCTTTTCCTTCAGCATCAGCTGCAGGACGGTGTTGCGCCGGCGCATCGCCAGCTCGGGGTTCACGAACGGGGAGTAGTTGTTCGGGCTGCGGATCATCCCCGCGAGCAGCGCGGCCTCGGGGACCTTGATCTCCGCGATCGGCTTGCCGAAGTAAAAGCGCGACGCCTCGCCGACGCCGATGATGGAGATCGATCGGTTGCGGCCGAGGTAGATGTCGTTGAGATACGCCTCGAGGATTTCCTGCTTCGAGTAGCGCGCGTCGAGGATCACCGCCATGAACGCTTCGACAATCTTGCGTTTGTACGTGCGCTCGCTGGTGAGGTAATAGTTCTTCACGAGCTGTTGCGTGAGCGTCGATCCGCCTTCCGCGACGCCGCCGCTGCGCACGTTCTTGAACAGCGCGCGGGTGATGCCGAGGGGATCGACGCCGGGGTGATGCATGAAGCGCACGTCCTCGGTGACGATGACCGCGTCGCGCATGTGCTGCGGGATCTGCTCGAGCGCCGCGGGGCTGCGGTTCTCGAGCTGATCGCTGAGCAAAGACGTCAGCAGCTCCGGCTCGAGCGCGACCTTCTCCACCGGTTTCGCCTCGCGCAGCGACACGACGGAATCGATCTGCGAGCGCACGATCGCGATGCGCACCGGCTGCGCCGGATACTCGCCGGTCGGATGGCGGAACGCGCGCGTGTGGATGTCGATGCCGTCCGCTGTGCGCAGGTAGTCGCCCGGCTGCGTGACGCGCTCCACCTCGCGATACCCGAGGCGGTCCAGCTTCTCGAGCAGATCATCCGTCTGCAGCGCGTTGCCGGGAACGAGCGGCATGTAGTCGGCGTAGATGCGCGTCGGCAGACGCAGGCGGCGCACTTCGAAGCGCCCGACCGCGGAGCGATAGACCCAGATGCCGAGGATGACGAAGAGCACGATTCCGCCCAGCACGACCCACGAGATCGTGCGGAACACCGTGCGGCGCGTGGGGCGGCGGAAGCGGCGGCGCGGAGGCGCGGGCGCTGGCGTCGGCGGCGTCTGCGGAGGGAGGTCCGTCATGGTTACTGCGCCACGATCTGCAGATTGCGCCCGCCGCCTTTTCCTTCGCGGCGATAGGAGTGAAAGATCGATCCCTCGCAGCGCGTGCACAGCCCGGAGTCGGAGACCCGCTCGGCGGCGAACCCGCGCTCGCGCAGCAGCGCCGCGGTCATCGCCGGAAGATCGACATGCGGCTTCGCGCGCGAGCGATCGAGGTACCGCTCATCGAACTGCGCCGCGACTTCCTCGCCGACTTCGAAGCAGCAGACGCGGATCGAAGGGCCGAGATACGCGAACGCCGACGACGCATCGAACGGCGACGACTGCTCGAGCACATCGAGCGTTTTCGCCGTGATGCCCTGCGCCGCGCCGCGCCAGCCGGAGTGCGCATTGGCGATGATGGAATGGGTGGGATCGATCATCGTGACGGGCAGGCAATCAGCAATCTTGATGCCGATGGAAACACCGCGCCGCTCGCTCCACAACGCATCGCACTCGACCACTTCGTCATGCGGCGCCCGCACGACATTCACTCCATGCACCTGCCAGCACGTGCTCAACGTCGTGTCGATTCCGAAACGATCGCGCACCAGGCGCGTGAGCTCGTCGCCGAGCCTGCCGTCGTAGTCGGCGGACGTGCAGAACACCGCGGCGTTGCCGGGCGCGATCGCGATGCGGCCGATTGGGGTTTGTTCGATGGTCCACATCCAGTCTCATAGTCTCCTGGTCTCATAGTCTCATAGAGGTTCCAGGAGACTCGGAGACCAGGAGACTCGGAGACTCCGTACAATCCGCGCATGCGCAAATTGGCAATCGCGTGTTTCCTGCTCACCTCCGCCTGCACCACCGCGAACTACGAAGTCGTGATTCGCAACGGGATGGTTTACGACGGGAGCGGGGGCGCGCCGGTGCGGGCGGACGTCGCGATGAAGGGGGATCGCATTCAGGCGATCGGGGCGAACCTGCGCGGGAAGACGGAGATCGATGCGGGCGGGATGGCGGTGGCGCCGGGGTTCATCAACATGCTGAGCTGGGCGACGGAATCGCTGATCGCGGACGGGCGGGCGATGGCGGATGTGAAGCAGGGCGTGACGCTGGAAGTGTTCGGCGAAGGGTGGTCGATGGGGCCGCTCAACGACGCGATGAAGGCCGAGGTGAAGAAGCAGCAGGGCGACATCAAGTTCGACATCAACTGGACCACGCTGCGCGAGTATCTCGACTCGCTCGTCGCGCGCGGGATCTCCGTCAACATCGCGTCGTTCGTCGGCGCGACCACCGTCCGCATCCACGTTCTCGGCGAAGCGGACCGCGCGCCGAACGCGGAAGAGCTGGAGAAAATGCGCGCGCTGGTGCGGCAGGCGATGGAAGACGGCGCGCTCGGCGTCGGATCCTCGCTGATCTACGCGCCGGCGTTCTACGCGAAGACCGATGAGCTGATCGAGTTGAACAAAGCGGCCGCGCCGTACGGCGGCATGTACATCTCGCACATGCGCAGCGAAGCGAACCGGCTGCTCGAGGCGGTCGATGAGCTGATCGCGATCGCGCGCGAGGCCGGCGTGCCCGCGGAGATCTATCACCTCAAGGCCGCGGGCGAGCCGAACTGGCCGAAGATGGACGACGTCTTCGCGCGCGTCGAAGCGGCGCGCGCGCAGGGGCTGCGCATCACCGCCGACATGTACACCTATCCCGCCGGCGCGACGGGACTCGACGCCGCGATGCCGCCGTGGGTGCAGGCCGACGGCTTCGACGCGTGGCGCAAGCGGCTGATGGATCCGGAAACGCGCGCGCGCGTGATCCGCGAGATGCGCACGCCGACCGACGCGTGGGAGAACCTGATGGTCCTCGCCGGCTCTCCCGAGCGCGTGCTGCTGATCGGATTCAAAAACGAGAAGCTCAAGCCGCTCACCGGAAAAACGCTCGCCGAGGTTGCCAGGATGCGCGGCGTGTCGCCGGAGGACGCGGCGATCGATCTCGTCATCGAGGACGAGAGCCGCGTCGGCACGGTGTACTTTCTGATGTCGGAAGAGAACATCCGCAAACAGATTCGCAAGCCGTGGGTGAGCTTCGGCTCCGACGCCGGCGCGTCCGCGCCCGAGGGTGTGTTCCTGAAGAGCAGCACCCATCCGCGCGAGTACGGCAACGTCGCGAAGCTCCTCGGGCAATACGTCCGCGACGAACAAGTGATCCCGCTCGAGGAAGCGATCCGCCGGCTCACCACGCTCCCGGCGACGAACCTCGGCATCCGCGAGCGCGGCGCGCTGCGCGCCGGCTACTTCGCGGACATCGTCGTATTCGATCCGAGCACCATCGCCGCGCACTCCACGTTCGAGAAACCGATGCAATACGCCACCGGCGTCACGCACGTCTTCGTCAACGGCCGGCAGATCCTCCGCGACGGCGAGCACACCGGCGCGAAGCCGGGACGCGTGGTGGTGAAATCGCGATGAGGGACCTCGACCTCGGCGACGGCAGCATCGTCCCCGCCGACCTCCTTCGCGCGACAACCTCGCGCAGCGGCGGCCCCGGCGGCCAGAACGTCAACAAAGTCGAGTCGCGCGTCACCATCGAGCTCGCCGTCGACGCGCTGCCGCTGCCCGAGGAAAAGAAAGCGCGCATCCGCCAACGTCTCGCCACACGCATCAACCGGGAAGGCGTCCTGCGCGTGACGTCACAGGCCGCGCGCAGCCAGCTCGCGAACCGCGATCACGCCCTCGACCGCATGGAAGAACTGCTGCGCGACGCGCTGGTGGAAGAGAAGCCGAGGAAGAAGACGAAGGTGTCACGCGCAGCGAAGCAGCGGCGCATCGAGGCGAAGAAACGAATCGGCGAGAAGAAAAAGCTGAGAGGAAAAATCGATTGAGGTTTTGCCGCGTGACCGCGCGACCGCGTGACCGCGCAACCGGTTACGACGCGATCGACCTCACCTCATGAATCCTCACCCTCAACTTCTCCGTCACCGCGATCCCGCGCAGCAGCGACGCCGTCTTCTCGAACTCCGACACCATCACGTCGAGCGCCTGGTAGCCGGCGCCGTTCATGATGCCGTCGAGGGCATGGAGGAAGTGCTTCTCGATGGTTTTGTGAGCGCTGTCGCCGATGAACTCCTCGGCCACGGCGCGGATGCGCGCGGCGAGGTCGACTAGCTCGCCGTTTTCCTGATCGGCGTCTCGATTAAATTTTTTTTTTAAGTGCACCAGCTCGCCGGTGATCATCCCGTACAGGATTTTCGCGACGTCGAAGGACGAGAGGTTCACCGCCCTTCCGATGTCGGCGATCGAGCGGTGGCCGTCGATCTTCGTGATCAGCATCCACTCCTGCGGATTCAGCGTCACCTGCTCGTGCCGGTTCTCGCGCGCCAGCAGTTCCGGCACGTGCTCCACCGATGGAACCTTCTTCGACAGCACGCGCCACTCGTCGAGACGCCGCGCCGCTTCCATCAGCAGGTTCGTGTTCGATTTCGTGATGGTCTGCCGGTCGGGCTCCTCGGCGGGGGTGAACTGGAACTCGCCCTGGTTCCAGATCGCGAGCGCGTAAATCGCTTCCTCGCCGATCAGATCGCTCACGAACGCATGCACCATCTGCCCGTTTTTGAGAAAGATGTAGCCACGGTCGCCTTCGCGCGTGAGCGTGAACTTGCCGGTTTTCCCCGAAACACTGACGAGCTGGATGATGTCGGGCAGCGGCAGTTCTTTGAGCGATCCCTGAAATGCCATGTCAGATTGTGCAACCGACGGCAGCCGCCGCATTTAGAGAGCGGAGAGTGCGTGGATGTGACGGAAGCGTAACCCACAGGTCATGAGAGGTCAAGGAGCGGTGAGCGACACTTCATCGCGGCGTTCCACCGCGCACAAAGCCCACATTCCTAGAGCCAAACCTGCAACGATTCCTGTGCTGAGCCGCAGCGGATTCGTGCTCTCCCGAAGGCCCGCGAGCTGCGTCAAACCATCGATCGCCAGCGGCATCACGGCGATGAACGCAACGATGCGCATGCTCCGTTCGCGCAATACCGGCAGCAGCAAAAACACCGCGATTCCCGCGAGAATCCCGGCGTAAATGCCGACGCAGCGCGCGCAGATCGGCATCGGCACGCCGAACAAAAGGAGACACCGCTCGCGGATGCCGTGACACATGATGCGGAACAGAATCCGCCACCGCATCGACGCGCCGTTCGCGATCGCGAACGTACATAGCGCCGACGCGGTGAGGATCCCCGTCGGGATGGCGGCCAGCACCGCCATCACGATCTTCGTGTCGCGCTTCATTTCTGCGGGGCGAGTTTGTACACCTGCGCGAATCCGTGAGCCATCATCAGGAACGACCAGAATCCGGTGAAGACGACGCCGACGCAGAGCAGCATGACGCCGAAGCCGGCGAGGAAGCGGGCGATCAGATAGATGACGATGGCCAGCAGGTAGTTGCCGATGTTCGCGCGGATGAACGCCCAGATCTTTCCGAACTCGAACGCGGCGCCGAAGCGCTGCTCGACGATCGCGAACAGCAGCGACGCCGGCAGGAAGAACGTGATCGCGAACGCGAGCGGCACGATGAGACACGCCATGCATCCCGCCATGCCGCCGCTCAGCGCCTCGCCCGCGTCGCTGTCGGCGACGTCGGAGATGATCGCCGGGATGACGAACAGCATGATGAGGAACATCAGCGGCAGGATGTAGCAGAGGACGACGCCGATGAGCCGCGCCCCCTCGGAGAAGAACTTCCCGATGTCTTCCCACTCCGGCAGCGGCGTGTCGAGCCCCGCGATCACGTTGCGCGTGGTCTGGGCGACGTAGCCCAGGATGAAGAACCAGCCGACGATGAGGAAGCCGGCGATGTAGAAGAGTCCGCCGATCAGGATCTTCTGCAGCCATCGCGGATCGTCGAACACGAACGAGAACGGTTTGCCGAAGTCGAACGAGGGCGGCGCCGGCGGAAACGGCGGCGGAGGGGGTGCGGGGGTCGCGACAACTTCGCTCATGGTTGAAGTGTACGTGTTACGGCTCATGAAGTTGCCGCAATACCTGGAACAAACCCCGCGCGTCCAAACTTGTACCAAACGTTGGAAGAACAGATCGATCTTCTCATCGAGGAACAGAAAGCAAAGCCCGGCGGGATCAGTCTCGCGGTGGGAACTTCGCTCGTCGTCCATGCGCTGCTGATCCTGCTGTTCATCCGCGCGTACAAGCCGGCGCCGCCGACCGCGAACAACCTGCCGATCGCGCGCTATGTCCAGTTGATTCAGCAGAATCCGCAACAGTTCACCGAGGCGCCGGGACCGAAGGTCGATCACGCGCCGCTCACCGCGCCGCTCTCGAACGCGAACCGCAAGGCGAGCACACCGAACCCGACCGGCGACCAGCCGACGAACCGCCCGGGTGACGGCCGCGGCCTCTACACGCCGCCGATGAATCCCGCGCCGCGCGCGCCGCGGCAACCGATCGCGGCCGCACCGCAGCCGCACATGAACGCCGGCACGCAGCAGGCCGCGCCTTCACCGCAGTCGCAGGCGACCGCACCTGCGGACCGCCTCATCTACCGCGAGCCGGTGAAAGCCGCGGCGGCGGCGACCGGCGTCGACTGGAACTCCGCGATCCGTGAGGTCGGCAAGGTCGCCTCCCTCGGCGGCGGCGACGGCTTCGACCTCGCGCAGGTCGGCGGCGGCGAGAAGGGCTTCGCCGAGCAGGGACCGCTGTCGTTCGAAACGCAGTGGTACAACTGGGGCGACTACGCGCAGTCGATGGTCAGCAAGATCCGCGTGAACTGGTACGCGAACATGCCCCAGATCATCCGCACCGGCCTGAAAGGCCAGATCACGGTCCGCTTCACAATCCAGCGCGACGGCCGCATCACCAACGTCGAGACCCTCAAATCGTCGACCGTCCCCCCCTACGACTTCGCCGCCCGCAAAGCCATCGAGCTCTCCTCCCCCCTCAACCCCCTCCCGAAGGACTTCCCCAACCCGACCGAGCGCGTGACGGTGATGTTTTTTTACAACATGGAGATCCCGAACTAGTCTCCTGGTCTCCGAGTCTCCTGGTCTCCTGGCAGAAGCGGTTTTCCTCTATGAGACTATGAGACCAGGAGACTATGAGACTCCGATGCCCCGCGAGATCACCGTCCCCCGCTACATCACCGCGATCGCACTCGCGGGCGTGACGCTCGCGATCATCGCCGTCACGGTCTGGATGGCCGGCAAGAGCTACGAGAACTTCGATCCCATCCCCTTCACGCAGCTCAAGTCCCTCGTGCGGCGGCTGGATGCGCGGCCGGTGTCGACGCAGCTTCTGGCGGTGATCATCATGCCGGTGATCGCGAACGTGTTGCTGTTCGTGCCGTGGGGAATGCTCCTCTTCATCTCGCTCTACAACATCGAGCGGCCGACGCTGCAGACCTACGTCCTCACGATTCTCCTCGGCCTTTCGTTCTCGCTCTGCATCGAAGGATGGCAGTACTTCCTTCCGTCACGCGTCGCCGACATCAACGACGTCATCTGGAACACCTCCGGCGCCGTGGCCGGCGCGTTTCTCGGCCACGCGCGGCTCCGCGTGCGTTTCGAGTTCGATTGACTCCCCGTTTCCCAGTTTATCCCGCGCGCAGACGCGGGATCTCGGGTGATACCACGACGATCAAACCCACTTGCGAATGCACACGCTGTCGCCTGTGGGGAATCGAGGCGCGGTGTAACCGGAGATCCCGCGTCTGCGCGCGGGATAAACTCAAAGACCGGCACGGTACAATCCAAACCATGCTCGCCGAGCTGAAGACCATCGAGCCGCAGCTCAAGCAGATCCTGTACGGCTGCGTGGAGCACGTGCAGGCCACGAAGGCGGCGCTTTATCTGTCGGTCTCGCACGATCTCAACGAGAAGCGCTACGAGCTCGTGACGAGCTATCAGTACAACGCCGCCGACCGGAAGGTCGTCACCGCGAACGACGATCTCGTCGACCGCCTCGCAGTCAAGCGCTCGCCCTTCTTCATCAACGGACTCGCCACCGATCAGCGTCTGGCGGAGATGCTGTTCCGCCAGGGCAACGACCGCATCCTCGCCGCGCCGCTCTTCTCGCGCGGACGCCTCATCGGCTTCATCGACATGCGCGACAAGGCGGGGAAGAAACCGTTCGCCGCGACCGACGTCGATGCCGCCAGGAAGATCGCCGATCAGATGCTCAGCGTGCTCGCCGCGAACAAACTGTTCGGCGTCGGACCGGTGACGCTCGTCGACGAGCCGATGCCGCCGCGCGTGACCACCGCGGGTGCGCTGCCGAACGTCGTGCTTCCGACCGCGGCCGCGCCGCAGCCTGCGGCGAAGCCGGGGCAGCTCTTTTCCGCCGAGGCGATGCACGTCGTCGAAGCGGCCCGGCAGTACCTCTCGAAACGCCAGCACGCGACGCCGCAGACCGGCAAGCGCACGCTCACCGACTCCGACATCGACGTCGTGCGCCTGCTCCTCCCCTCCGCGCTCTCGATTCCGGGCGCGGCGATGGCGAGCCTCACCGCGATCGGGCAGCTCAACAACCCGCAATCCGTCGTCGCCATCGCCACCGTTGCCGACGACGCGATGGACATGCTGCTGCAGCACGTGCAGGCATTGCTCACGCGCGCGAACCAGCCGCACCTCACCGTGCGTCCGCAGATCGTCTATCCGTACGGCGTGCAGGTCGTCGGCGTGACCGGCGCGGGCATCAGCACCATCGTCAGCGCGCCGCTGCATCCGCAGTCGATCGAGGGACTCGTGCTCACCGTCGCGTTCGAGCGCGTGCCCGAGCCGCAGGCGCAGCGCGCGCTGCAGGTGTTCCTGAAGCAGCTCGAGCCGTCGCTCGAAGGCGCGATCGCCGCGAGCTCCGGCCGCAACGACCGCTACGTGATCGCCGAGCAGTTGCTCGAGCCCGACTTCCGGAAGTTCCCCGAGCTCGCGACGCACGCACGCGAGGCGGCGATGATGGCGCAGCGCTTCGCGCGCATCCTCGAGCTGCCGCCGACGGTGGTCGAGACGGTGCGCATCGCCGCGCTGGTGCACGACGTCGGGATGCGGCTCCTCGACTACGACCGCCTGTATCGCAAGGCCAACCTGTCCCCCGAGGAGGCTCGCGGGCTCGCCGAGCACCCGCTGGTCGGCGCCGCGCTCGTCGAGCCGATCCTCGGCTCGGACGTGTCGCAGGCCGTGCTGCGCCATCACGAGCGCTTCGACGGCAAGGGCTATCCGAGCCGCATGACCGGCCAGCAGATCCCCGTCGCGGCGCGCATCATCTCCATCGTCGACTCCTGGATCTCGATGACCTCGCGCGACTCATATCAGCTCCCGCTGTCGCGCGAACAGGCCATCGCCCGCCTCCGCGAAGGCGCCGGGACGCAGTGGGACGGCGCGCTGGTCGAGAGATTTTTGCGGGCGCTGCCGGAACTGGCGCAGTAACGTTCCGAAACTCGCTCCCCGCAAACACGTACAATTCCGAGGACCAGTCGTCCAAACTAAGGAGAAACCATGCGTAAACGTACCCTCATCACCCTCGCGGCAGCTCTGCTCGCGTCGCTGTCCGCGTTCGGCGCCGACCTCACCGTCGACGAGATCCTGGCGAAGAACTTCGAAGCGAAGGGCGGAGTCGAGAAGCTGAAGGCTCTGCAGTCCGTCCGCTTCACCGGAAAGATGTCCCTCGGCGGCGGAATGGAAGCGCCGTTCACGATGACGAAGAAGCGCCCCGAGATGATGCGCCTCGACTTCACGATCCAGGGCATGACCGCCAGCCAGGCCTACGACGGCTCGACGGGCTGGGCGCTGATGCCGTTCCTCGGCAAGAAGGAAGCGGAGCCGATGTCGGGCGACATGCTGAAGGACGCGAAGGAACAGGCCGACTTCGACGGTCCGACGTGGGACTACAAGGCGAAGGGCAACACGGTCGAGCTCCTCGGCAAGGCCGACATCGAAGGCACGCCCGCGTACAAGCTGCGGGTGGTGACGAAGGACGGCAACGACATGCTCCTCTATCTCGACGCCGAGACGTTCCTCGAGGTCAAAGCCGAGGCGAAGCGGAAGGTGCAGGGACAGGACGTCGAAGGCGAGACCTCGTTCGGCAACTACCAGGAGTTCAACGGCCTGCTCTTCCCGATGTCGATGGAGATGAAGCAGAAGGGCGCGCCGGGCGGCCAGGTCATCACGATCGAGAAGGTCGAGCTGAACCCCGCGCTCGAGAACGACTCCTTCAAGATGCCGGCGAAGAAGCCCGAAGCCGCACCGGCCGAGAAAAAGTAGTACATGCGCAAACTCACCGCGATCCTCTTCGCACTCACTCTCCCCGCCTTCGCCGATGAGTCCGTGAAACTCGACTCATCGGCGTTCGGCGGCCTGCGCGCGCGGTCGATCGGGCCGGCGGTCATGGGCGGCCGCATCGCGGCGATTGACGGCACGGCCGACTCACCGGCGACGATCTATGTCGGCGCGGCGAGCGGCGGCGTGTGGAAGTCGACGGACAACGGCACGTCGTTCAAGCCGGTCTTCGACGAGCACACGCAATCCATCGGCGCGATCGCGATCGACAAGGCGAATCCCTCGACCGTATGGGTCGGCACCGGCGAGTCGTGGGTGCGCAACAGCGTCTCCGTCGGCACGGGCGTCTACAAGTCGACCGACAGCGGCGCGACGTGGACGAACGCCGGACTCGCCGACAGCGAGCGCATCGCGCGCATCGTCGTCGACCCGAAAAAGTCCGACACCGTCTTCGTCTGCGCCACCGGCCACGCCTGGAACGCGAACGAAGAGCGCGGCCTGTTCCGCACCACCGACGGCGGGAAGACGTGGAAGAAAGTGCTCTACGTCGACACGAACACCGGCTGCGCCGACGTGACGATCGACCCGCAGGACCCGGCCATTCTCTACGCCGGCATGTGGGACTATCGCCGCCAGCCCGACAACTTCCGCTCCGGCGGACCGGGCAGCGCGCTGTATCGCAGCAACGACGGCGGCGAGACCTGGAAGAAGTTGAGCGAAGGATTGCCGAAAGGCACGCTCGGACGCATCGCCGTTGCGGTCGCGCCGTCGCGGCCGAGCACCGTCTATGCGATCGTCGAAGCGAAGAAGACCGCGCTCTTCCGCTCCGACGATCTCGGCGAGCACTGGCGCGAGATGAACGACTCGTTCAACGTGCAGGTGCGCCCGTTCTACTTCGCCAACATCGTCGTCGATCCGAAGGACCACAACCGCGTCTACAAGCCCGGCTACATGCTCACGTTCAGCGATGATGGAGGCAGGACGTTCTCCGGCTCGATCATGGGCGGCGGCAGCGTGCATCCCGATCACCACGCGCTCTGGATCAGCCCGCGCGATCCGAACATGATGCTGTGCGGCACCGACGGCGGCGTGTATCAGTCGTTCGACAAAGCGCAGCGCTGGCGCTTCCTCAACGTGCTGCCGGTCTCGCAGTTCTACCACGTCAACTACGACATGCGGACGCCGTACAACGTCTTCGGCGGCCTGCAGGACAACGGCACCTGGATGGGACCGTCGCAGATGCCGGGCGGCGTGACGAATCACGCGTGGCGCACGATCGGCGGCGGCGACGGATTCGCGGTCGCGGTCGATCCGAACGACGATGACATCGTCTTCGTCGAGTCGCAGGGCGGACGCATCGTGCGCGTGAATCGCGCGACCGGCGAGAACAAGGAAATTTATCCATACGCGAAGCAGGATGAGTCGAAGCTCCGCTTCAACTGGAACACGCCGATCTACGCCAGCCCGACGCAGAAGGGCACGATCTACCTCGGGTCGCAGTATCTGATGCGCTCGCGCGACCGCGGCGACTCCTGGGAGCGGATCTCGCCCGACCTCACGACGAACGATCAGAGCCGGCAGAAGCAGCTCGAGTCGGGCGGTCTCTCGATCGACAACTCGTCGGCCGAGAACCACACGACGCTCATCAGCATCAACGAGTCGGTGAAGAACCCGAACGTGATCTGGACCGGCTCCGACGACGGCAACGTGCAGGTCACGCGCGACGGCGGCAAAACGTGGACGAACGTCACGCCGAACCTCAAGGGCATTCCGCCGCGCACATGGGTCTCGCGCGTCGAGGCGTCGCACTTTGACGAGAACACGGCCTACGCGACGTTCGACGGGCATCGCACCGGCGACATGAAGACGTACGTGCAGCGCACGCGCGACGGCGGCAGGACCTGGGAAGCGCTGCCGGTCGACGACGTGAAGGGCTATGCGCAGGTGATCCGCGAGGATCTCGTGAACCCCGAGCTCCTGTTCCTCGGCACGGAGATGGGGCTGTACATCTCCGTCGACGGCGGCAGGAACTGGGCGCAGTTCCGCGAGAACTTCCCGTCCGTGCCCGTGTACGACGTGCAGATCCACCAGCGCGACGGCGACGCGATCATCGCCACGCACGGCCGCGGCATCTACATCATCGACGACATCACGCCGATGCGCGCGCTGAACGGCGAGGCGCTGGCGAAGGATGTGGTGATGCTGCCGTCACGGCCCTCGAAGCTGAACCTTCCGGCATTCGGCGGCGGGAACGAGGGCGACGATCTCTTCGTCGCCGGCGCGCTCGATGATGTCGCGTCGATTTCGTACTACCTGAAGAAGCGCCACATCGTCGGCGACTCGAAGATCGAGATCTACGACGCGAACGGGACGCTGCTGTCGACGCTCCCCGCCGGCAAGCGGCGCGGCATCAACCGCGTCGACTGGCCGATGCGCTTGAAGGCGCCGAAGATGCCGGCCGGCAGCGCGATCGTCTTCTCCGGCGGCGCGTTCACCGGGCCGCGCGCCGTGGAAGGGAAGTACACGGTCAAGTTCATCAAGGGGAAAGAGACGTACACCACGACGCTCGACCTCGTCCCCGATCCGCGCGCGAACTACACCGCCGAGGATCGCTCGCTGCAGCAGAAAACCGCACGGCGGCTGTACGACATGCTCGCCGACTTCACGTTCCTCACCGAGCGCGTGCGCAACCTGCGCGATCAGGCCACCGCGCGCGCGGAAAAACTCAGCGGCGCCGACAAAAAGCGTCTGACCGACTACGCGTCGAAGCTCGACGAAACGTACAAAACGCTCGTCGCCACGCGCGAAGGCGGCTGGCTCTCCGGCGAAGAGCAACTCCGCGAGCGCATCGGCGCGCTCTACGGCGCCGTCAACAGCTACGACGGCCGCCCCACCGAGTCCCAGCTCGCCGAGGCCGACGTCGTCGCGAAAGAGCTCGCGAAACAACAGTCCGCATTCGACGCCGCGACCAAACAACTCGCCGACATCAACCGCACCCTCACCGCCCGCAAACTCGACTCCCTCACCGTGCTCACGCGCGAGGAGTGGGAGAAGAGGGAGTCGGGTGTTGTCGGTGCGACGAGCTCGCACGGGTTGCGGGAGATGATGGGGCGCTTTCTGTTCTGAGGTGTTCCGTGTTCCGTAGCTCGTGACCCGGGCTTCTTCGCCTGGACGCCAGGTGCGACTCACCGCACGTGGCGCCCAGGCCTGAAGGCCCAGTGCCGTGCTAACAGGTTCGGCGGTAACATGCACGTCTTGGTCTTGGCATTAGCATAAAGCGGCTGAGTGGCAAGACGTTAGACGCAGAGCATCAGGTGAGAACGGCCAATGCCTCAAGATCGAACTTCAGGAGCGAAGGCGAGTGAGTGGGGGCATGCGACGGCCGCGCGTCTCGCCGCGCAACTCGGCGCATCTGGTATGGGGGCGATCAAGCAACGAGTGCCGACTCAATGGCGCGCGAGTCGTGATCAAATGCGCGAAGGCGGAGACCCAGAATGTTGGCGTCACGCACAGAATGTTGGAGCGCCTTGATTGCATCATCGGAGCGTTTCAGCTCGACGATGGCTCGTTCGAACTCTGGTCAATCACACCTGCTCAGTTCAAATCGACGATGCGTGACAGCAAAAGCCGCGGTGGCCAAGGTAAAACGGCTCTCGTAGAACGTCGGTTTTTTCAGCAACACGGCATCCCGCTGGGCCGCGTCGCACTACCGGCGGTTTAACTCCAGTAACTCAACACTGCACCGGCCGCCATCGCGCCGTCGGTGTTCCGAGTGCGCTACTCTTCGCGTGCGGTTGGCGCCGGCGAGCGTCAAGCCTTTTCGAGCCTGTGGAAAGTGCGTGACAAGTACCCGAACTTCAAGACCCTGGCTGCCGCCGAACCAGATGCCTACGCGATCCGCGTTACGAATGTCATTCGTTCTCTTGTTGTTGCGGCGCCACATGGTGGCGCGATTGAACCGGGAACCTCGGAGGTTGCCCTCGCTATAGCGGGCAACGATTTCACGTGCTATCTCTTCGAGGGCACGAAGCCTGCGGAAAATCACGACTTACACATCACGAGTTCCCGGTTCGACGAACCGCGGTGCCTCCAATTGCTTCACGCCGCAGCCACCGCAGTCACCATCCACGGCGAAGACAGCGCCGACGAAGTTGTCTACCTCGGAGGTCTTCACACGACCCTTCTGGCGTCTGTACGAGCCGCTCTCAAGACTAATGGATTCGTGGCCCGTGAGCATTCGAATCCGCAACTTCAGGGCCGTGATCCTCAGAACATTTGCAACATCGGCTACATGCGGGCCGGGGTTCAGCTGGAACTTTCGGTCGGGCTCCGTCAATCGTTCTTTCATTCGCTAACCCGATCCGGTCGCACGCGACCCACGGCCCGTCTCGCGCTTTTCGGCTCCGCGGTGCGGGACGCGCTACTGCGAACCGCGCTCTAACTCAACGCTGTTGGGTCCGAACAAAAGAGCTAGAATCCTGGTCACCTGTGAAAAACCTGACCATCGAACTGGAGCTTGAGGACGACGGGCGCTGGATCGCCGAGATCGCGGCGTTGCCTGGCGCTTTGGCCTATGGGACGTCGCGTGAGGAAGCGATCTCGCGAGCCGAAGCCCTGGCGTTCCGCGTACTCGCCGAGCGTCTCGAGAACGGCGAGCCGGTGCCGGAAGTCGGCTTCCTCTTTGCCGTTGCCGGATGAACTGGCCGTCGTTGCGTGCGTCCCGCGTGTTGCAGGCGTTGGTGCGCAGCGGCTGGGCAATCAAGCGCCAATCCGGATCGCATCGAACCCTTCATCGCGACGGCTGGCCCGATTACGTGTTCGCGTTTCATGACTCTGAGGAAATCGGTCCGAGAATGCTGTCAAGAATCGCAAAGAAGACAGGGCTCACGCCGGACGATCTCTGATCGGAACCGCTAAACTCGCCTCGCGTGTCCTCGCTTCTCGCCAACCTCAAATCCCTCCCCCGCCCCGCCTGGATCCTCTTCGGCGGGACGTTCATCAATCGCTTCGGCGCGTTCGTGATGCCGTTTCTGGCGATCTACCTCACGCGGCGCGGGTACAGTCCGGCGCAGGCGGGGCTGGCGGTGAGCGTGTACGGGGGCGGGCACATCGTGGCGTCGATGCTCGGCGGGCATCTCGCGGACCGGATCGGGCGGCGGTACACGATCGCACTGTCGATGTTCACGTCGGCGGGGATGATGCTCGCGCTCTCGCAGGCGCGCGAGTTTCCGGCGATCGTGGTCTGCACGTTTCTCGTCGGACTCACGAGCGAGTTGTACCGCCCCGCGGCGACGGCGCTGCTCGGCGATCTCATTCCTCCGGAACAGCGTGTGGCCGCGTTTGGGATGTATCGCTTCGCGGTGAACCTCGGATTCGCGGCGGGTCCGGCGACGGCCGGCTTCCTCGCCGACAGGTCGTTCTTTCTTCTCTTCGCGGGCGATGCGATCACGTCGTTCGCCTACGGCATCGTCGCGCTCCTCGCGCTGCCGCACGGATTCCGTCCCGAGAAGAAGATCGAACAGCGCGGGGAGGCGCTCCGCCACGCGCTGCGCGATCGCCCGTTCCTGCTCTTTCTCGCGGCGACCTTGTGCGTTACGTGGATCGAGTTCCAGATTCACTCCACGCTGCCGCTCTACATCCAGGGACTCGGCTTCAGCACCTCGAAGTACGGCGCGCTGATCTCCGTCAACGGCGTGCTGATCGTGCTCTTCGAGCTGGGGATCATCGCGTGGACGCAGCGGTTCGCGCCGCAGCCGCTCATCGCCCTCGGCTATCTCCTCACCGGCATCGGCTTCGCGCTCACCGGCCTCGCGCGCACGATCCCCGCGCTGCTGCTCACGCTCGTCATCTGGACGCTCGGCGAGATGATCTACGCTCCCGTCACCGGCGCGTTCGTCGCCAGCCTCGCTCCCGAGCGCTATCGCGGCCGTTACATGGGGATGTGGATTCTGATGTGGTCCGTCGGCATGCTCCTCGGCCCATATCTCGGCACGCTCCTCTATCAGTACAACCGCAGCTGGCTCTGGATCGCGTGCGCCCTCGCGGGCGTCGCCGGCGCCGCGTTGTCGATGATCAAACCGAAGGAGCGCGTTGGCGTGGCACAGCCGGTGCCCGAGCCGTGACCGCGCTGTTGCAGATGCAGCGCTCGTCCTGACATAAATTCAGCGCATGCCCACGACTCGACGCGACTTCATCCGCATCACCGCAGTCAGCGGCACGGCCCTGCTCCTCGGCGCGGGCCGCGCGCGTGCGGAAGAAACGGAGGAGAAGAAGCCGTGGCGTCCGAACGCGTGGCTGCGCATCGATCCCGACGGCGGCGTCACGATCATCGTGGGCAAGCAGGAGATGGGACAGGGCGTGCGGACGTCGCTGCCGATGATCGTCGCCGAGGAGCTCGATGCGGACTGGACGAAGGTGCGCATCGAACAGGCGTCCACCGGCCCCGAATACACGCGCCTCGGCACGGGCGGCAGCGGCAGCGTGTCGGGCAGCTGGCCGGTGCTTCGTCCCGCGGCTGCGACCGCGCGCGCGATGCTGGTGATGGCCGCCGCGACGAAGTGGAGCGTCGACTACGCGACGCTGCGAACGGAAAACGGATTCGTGATCGGCGCGGACGGGCGCAGGGCGAGCTACGGCGAGCTCGCCGCCGCCGCGTCGAAGCTCGAGGTGCCCAAAGACGTCGCGCTGAAATCGGGAAAAGACTTTCGCATCGTCGGCAAGCGCACGACCGCGCTCGACACGCACGACATCGTCACCGGCGCGGCGAAGTACGGCATCGACGTACGCGTGCCGGGGATGAAGTTCGCGAGCGTGCTGCGCTGTCCCGTCGTCGGCGGCAGCGTCGCGAAGTTCGACGCGTCGAAGGCGAAGGGCGTGCGCGTCGTCCCGATCCCGGCCGGCATCGCCATCGTCGGCGACAACACGTGGACGGTGATGAACGCGCGTCCGTTGATCGACGTGACGTGGAACGAAGGGCCGAATCGCGAGTTCGACTCGGGCAAATACATCGATGAGCTGATCGCGGTTTCGAAGCAGGACGGCGTCGCGATGCGAGCCACCGGCGATCCCGCCGCGGCGTTCGCGAGCGCCGCGCGCACGCTCGACGCGACGTACGTCTATCCGTTCTATGCGCATGCGCCGCTCGAGCCGATGAACGCGACGGCGCACGTGCACGACGGGCGCTGCGAGGTGTGGGCGCCGACGCAGGCGCCGAACAACGCCCAGGAAGTGATCGCCATGAAACTCGGGATCGCCGCGGAGAACATCGTCGTGCATCCGACACTCATCGGCGGCGGCTTCGGACGGCGGCTGCGCAACGACTTCGCGGTCGAAGCCGCGGAGCTCTCGAAAGCCATCGCGGCGCCGGTGCAGATCGTCTGGACGCGTCAGGAAGACATCACCGACGGCATGCTGCAGCACGCGACCGTCGAGGCGATGCGCGGCGCGCTCGACGCCGACGGCAACATCGTCGCCTTCTCCCACAAAAAGGTGACGCGGCCGCTGATGACCGACCGCGTGGCGACGCCGGAGCAACTGAAGGATCCGGCGTTCTACGGCGGGCGGTCGTGGGGCGTCGTCGATCAGCCGTACGCGTTCCCGACGTTCGACGCGCGCTACGTGCCCCTCGATTCGCCGGTGCGCTACGGACCGTGGCGCGCGGTGTTCGCACCGTCGGCCGCGTTCGCGCGCGAGTCGTTCATCGACGAGCTCGCGCACGCCGCCGGACGCGATCCGATGCAGGTGCGTTTGCACCTCGTACGCGACCACGCCCGCGCGAAGCGCGTGCTCGAAACCGTGCGCGATCGCGCCGGCTGGGGAAAGCCGCTGCCGAAAGGACGCGGACGCGGCGTCGCGTACAACCTCTTCGACGAAGAGACGCACGTCGCGTACGTCGTCGAGGTGACGGCGAACGAGAAGTCGTGGCACATCGACCGCGTCGTCTGCGCGGTCGACTGCGGCGTCGTCATCAATCCGATCGGCGTCGAGCAGCAGATCGAAGGCGGCGTGATCTGGGCGCTCGCGCAGCTCATGAGCGAGATCACGATCAAGGGCGGTCGCGTCGAGCAGAGCACGTACGCCGACTATCCGATTCCGACGATCGCCGACGCGCCGCGCGTCGAGACGCACATCATCGCCGGCGACGCGCGCGATCCGTACGGCATGGGCGAGCCGCCGGTGCCGCCGTTCGTGCCTGCCGTGCTCAACGCTCTGTTTCAGGCGACGGGCGAGCGCGTGCGGAGATTGCCGTATCATGGTTCGTCATGACCCGGAAATCTCTCCTCTCCCTCGTTCTCATCCTCGTCTCCTCCGCCGCGTTCGCCGCCCGCAATCGCGCCGTTTCCGCCGGCGGCGATAGCCTGGCCGAGGCGAAAGTCGCCGGCGCAACGGTCAGCGGCGTCGTGACCTCGATCAGCGGAAACCTGATCCGTCTCGCGGACGGTCTCGTCACCATCGACGCAACCGGCGCGCAGATCGTCGTGGATCGCGGCAAGTCCGGCACGATCGCCGACCTCGAGCCGGGCATGCTCGTCTTCGCAACGCTGAAGTCGACCTCCGCGCCGCTCGTCGCCTCGATGATCACCGCGACGTCGCTTCCCGACGCGACGCTCACCGGTCCGGTGGAAAGCGTCAATCTCACGAACAACTCCTTCAATCTCCTCGGCCGCACGATCTTCGTCGACGCCGACACGAGCTTCGGCGGCTTCAAACGCGACGGCCATCCGACGCTCGCCGATCTGCTGCCGAACGAAACGGTGGTGACGACCGTCGACGCGACCGGCGGAAAGCTCGTCGCGACCTCGGTGCTCGTCGTTTCGTTCACGCCGCCGACCGTGAAGGCGACGCACGGAACCGTGAAGAGCATCGCGCCCGACTCGTGGGTGATCGCGCGCGAGCGCGAGAGCGATCTCACGCTGGTCGTGAACGCGCAGACCAAAATCTCCGGCTCGCCGAGAGTCGGCGACGAAGTCGAGGTGCTCTACAGCATCGACTCCGCGAACGCGAACATCGCGATCTCGATCATCCGCTTCGAGCGCCCCGCGCCTCCGAACCAGACCACGCTCTTTCACGGGAAGGTGAAGACGATCGCCGCGGATGTCTGGACCATCGACGACACGCGCGTGCTGATCAACGAGAAGACGAAGATCACCGGCTCGCCGCGCGTCGGCGACACCGTCGAAGTGCTCGCGCAGAAAAACGACGCCGGCGCGCTCGTCGCGATCCTGATCGTGAAGCTGCCGTTTTAGGCCGGCTGGAGAGCCGGCCCTACACGCGCGGAACCACCCATGAGCGTCCACCGGCGCTCACGGTCTCCGCTTCGAACGCGAACATCTCGCGCATGACGTCGGCGCGCAGCACTTCCGCCGGCGTCGCGTCGAGCGCGAGTTTGCCGCGCTGCATGACGAGCATGCGGTCGCTGTGCGCGGCGGCCCAGTTGAGATCGTGCGCGGCGAAGAGGACGGTGCAGCCGGTGCGGTCGACGACGTCGCGCAGCAGCGCGGAGAACTGCTGCATGTGCGAGATGTCGAGCGCCGCGAACGGCTCGTCGAGCAGGATCAGGCGCGGCGTGCCTGCGAGCACGCGCGCCAGAAACACGCGCTTCCGCTCGCCGCCGCTCATCTCGTCGAGATAGCGGTCGGCGAGATGCGTCGCGTCGCAGAGCGCCAGCGCGCGCGCGGCTTCTTCCCAGTCCGCGTCCGACTCCCACGCGAAGCGGCCGAGGTAGGGCGCGCGGCCGGAGACGACGACCTCGATCGCGCGCATCGGAAACGCGGGATCGGGATCCTGCGGCAGATAGCCGGCGCGGCGCGCGTACTCCTTCGCGTGCCACGCCGGCAGCGGCTTGTTCTCGAACACGATCTCGCCGTGCCGCGGCGCGATCACGCGCGCGATCAGTTTCAGCAGCGTCGATTTCCCGGAGCCGTTCGGACCCGCCAGCGCGACGAGCTGGCGATCGCCGATCGCGAGACTGACGTCGTCGACGGCAAGCGCGCCGGCATACGAGTACGAGACGTTGCGCAGCTCGAGCATCACGGCGCCTTCCGCAGCAGCGACAGAAAGAAGGGCACGCCGAGGATCGCGGTGAAGGCGCCGATCGGCAGCTCGGTCGAGCGGACGACGATGCGGGAGAGGAGATCGGCGGCGACGACGAGCGTCGCGCCGCCGATCGCGCACAGCGGAAGCAGCACGCGGAAGTCGCGGCGCCACACGAGGCGGATCAGATGCGGCACGAGCAGGCCGACGAAGCCGATGATGCCACTCACCGCGACCGCGGCGCCGGTGACGATCGACGCCATGCCGAAGCCGATCAGCTTCATGCGCTCCACGTCGACGCCGCGCGCCTTCGCGTCCTCTTCGCCGAAGGCGAGCATGCGGAGATCGTTCGCCACGAACGTCAGCACGATCATCGCGATGAAGAGAAGAGTGCTGACCAGCAGCACGCTCGTCCACGTCGCGCCGAAGAGCGTGCCCATCATCCACTTCAGCGCGGCGGTGAGATCGCTCTGCGGCGAGAGCGCGAACGAGATCAGGATCACCGCCGAGAAGAACGCGTTGAGCACGAGGCCGGAGATCAGCAGGCGCACCGGATCGGTGTGATCGCGGCGGCGCGCGAGGAGGAAGACCGCGGCGGTGGCGAGTAGCGCGCCGGCGAAGGCGACGGCCGGGACGACGCCGGGGATGCGATTGAGCCGCAGCGCCGTCGCGACCGCGGCGCCGCATGCCGCGCCGCCCGACACGCCCAGGATGAACGGATCGGCCAGCGGATTGCGGAGCAGCGTCTGAAACGTCACGCCCGCCACCGCGAGCGTCGCGCCGATCGCCGCCGCGAGCAGCACGCGCGGCAGCCGGAGCCGCAGCAGGATCATGCGCGCGGTCGGGTCGTTGAGGTCGAGCGTGACCGCGCCGAAGGTGACAGCGAGAGCGATCGCGATGAGAAGAAGGAGCGTGAGAATGAGGACCGCGCGCGTCACAGCGTCGCCGGACAGGGGATGAACATCGACCAGTCGAGCGTCGCGAGGAATCCCTCATCCGGCGGCTGGATGGTCTTGAACGTGAACGCGAACTGCGACGGGCCGTGCTCCTCGAGATGCCGCAGCCGCTTCTTCGCCTCATCGATGCCGGGGATGTGTCCGGCCGGCACCCACCACATCGCGACGTACGCGCCGGTGAAGTGCTCGAACCACTCGCGCCGCTGCCGCAGCAGCTCCGCGTGCGCCGTTTTGTAGACGTAGTCCTTCAACTGCTCGACGCTCTCCCACACCGACATGTTGACGATGATCTGCTCGTCGTCGAACGGGCGGAGGTACGTCGCGTTCCCCTCCGGCGTCTGCAGGCGCCAGACGAAGCCGGGCGCGCCGTCGGCGAGCGCGTTGATCTCGTCGAGCCGCGACACGAAGCCGGCGTTGCTCGCGCTCTCGAGCGGCTCGCGCATGCGAGCGATGTTGATCTGGGCGATGTGATAGGTCGTCATCGGAAACCTCGCTCGTCCAGTATCGCATTGAGCGCCTTCGCCGCCGCGGCGACGCGCGGTCCGGGACGCTGAAAAATGTCTTCGTTCACCGAAACGACTTCGGCACGTAACTCCGGGACGCGTTTCATCAGCACCGCGACCTGCTCCGGCGTCACCGCGCCGCGCGGATAGAGAATGAGATCGGGCGGCGAGGCGGCCAGCGACTCCAGCGAGTACTGCGGCCACCCTTCGACCGTCACCGCGTTCTTCGCGCCGGTGAGGTGCAGCAGGTCTTCGGTGAAGGTGTTGCGTCCGGCGACGTAGAGCGGATCGGTCCAGACGGCGAAGAGGACGCGCGGCGATCGCGCGCGCGTCCGCCGCTGTGCCTCGATCGCGCTCCGCAGCGCGCGTACGGCGTCGTCGGTGCGCGATGCCTCGAGCAGCCGCCCGAGCCGCTCCATCGCCGGCGCAATCTGCTCGAGACGATCGGTGCGGACGACGTACAGCGGGATCCCCGCCGCCGCCAGCGCCGGCGCGAGACTCGGATGGTTCCCTTCCGTCGAGGCGATGACGAGGTCCGGCTTCAGAGCCGCGATCTGCTCGACGTTCGGCTGCATCCCGCCGACTTTCGTGATCCGCCTCGCCGCGGCCGGAAAGTTCGAGAAGTCATCGGTGCCGACGATGCGATCGCCCGCGCCGATGGAGTAGAGGATCTCGGTGATGTTGGGTGCGAGCGAAACGACGCGCGTGATCTTCGTCGTCAGCGCGACGGGGCGGCCGAGGTCATCGGTGGAGGATTGAGGTTCGGGTTGCGCGCAGGCAACGAGTACGGCGACAGCGAGGAACGGGAAACGGCGAATCAGCCCTCCCCGCCTTCCTCGTCTTCCATATCGTTGTTCACGCCGAGGCGGTTGCAGGCGGCGGCATACATCTGCTTCGAGGCATTAATGGCGTTCTGAAGTTCGGCGATGCGGTCCTTCACCTTTGCCAGCTCTTCCTCGATCTGATCCTTCAGATCGCTGATCTCCTGCCGTGTCACCGTCAGCGTGGTTTCGTAGAACTTCCTCTGTTGATCGGTCAGAACCGCCATCTCAGACCTCCGGACGAATTTTTATCATAGCTTGAACTGCACGGGCACGGTCACCCACGATCGCACGCGCACGCCATCGACCGTCGCCGGAGCGAACGTCGAGCGGCGCATCGTCTGCTCCGCCGCCTCGTTCAGACCGACGGGACGATTGCTGCCGCGCACGATGCGGACCTCGAGCACCTGTCCGGACTCGGACACGAGCACGCTGGTGATGATCGTTCCTTCCACGCGCTGCATGCGCGCCACCGGCGGATACGCGACCGTTCCCATGCGCGTGATGCGCGGCGGGTTCAGGCCCTCCGTCCCCGCGGCCACGAGCTCGCCCTCGCGGAACGTGCGGCGCGCGGGCGCTGCCGGCGCCGGCTGCACGGGCGCGGGCTGCACCGGAGCGGGCTCCGGATCCGAAACCGCCGGCGCCGGAGCGGGACGCGTTTCGGCCACCGTCTGCGTCGGCGGCGGCACATTGACCGGGACCGGCGCGGGACGCACGGGCGTCGGAGTCGGCGCCGGAGCCGCGGTGGTCGTCGTGCGCGCCTGCGCTTCGAGGCGTGCGCGCTCCGCCGCGATGCGGCGCGCGACTTCCTGATCGACCGCCGACGCATCGATCGAGGGCGACGTCGACGTCGCCGCGGTCGTCGTCGCCGTCACGGCGGTCGACGTTGCCGCATTCAATGCGGGAGCGGGAGCCGCGGTCGATGCCGACGCGGTGGGCGCCGGCGTCGCCGCCGCGTCGCCCTTCTTCCGCGTCATCACGAACACGACGCCGATGATCACGGCGAGAAGACCCGCGGCGATGCCGATGAGCGGCGCCGCCGATTTTTTCTTTTCGGGATGCGGCTGCTCCCACGGCTCCACCGGAAGGTCGGCAACCGGCGTCACTGCCGCCGCGGCGACCGGGGCGGCCGCGACCGGGATGGGCACGGGCACCGGTTTCGGCGCGGGCGGCGCGGGCGCGAACTCGTGCTGCTCCATGATCTGGGTCACCGGCTCCGCGCTGGAGATGCGGTGCATGTAGATCGCGAGATCGGCGCTCGTCGGCGTCGGCTTGTAGGTATAGAGAATCGCGTCGATGTCGCGGGCCATCTCGCCCGCGGTCTGATAGCGGTTCGCCGGATCCTTCTGCAGCGCCTTGATCACCACCGCGTCGATCTGCGGCGTAACCTCGTCGTTGTACTGCGACGGCGGCGTCACGCGCGCCTCGCGCACCTGCTCAAGAATCGAGAGCTCGTTGTCGCCGCTGAACAGCTTGCGGTTGGTGAGCATCTCGAACAGCACCGTCGACAGCGCGAAGATGTCGGAGCGGCGGTCGATGGTGCGGCCCCACGCCTGCTCCGGCGACATGTACTGCAGCTTGCCCTTCAGCGCGCCGGCCTGCGTGTGCGACGCCTTCGACGCCGCCTTGGCGATGCCGAAGTCGCACAACTTGATGTCGCCTTCCTGCGAGATCAGCACGTTCTGCGGCGAGACGTCGCGATGGACGAGACCCATCTCGCGCTCTTCGAAATCCTTCTTGCGGTGCGCGTAGTCGAGCGCCGAGGCGATCTTCGAGGCGATGAACAGCGCCAGTTCGACGGCCATCGGATGATCGCGCTCTTCGCCGCGGCGCAGGATGGTCTTGAGGTCGTACCCGTCGATGTACTCCATCGCGATGTAGTACGAGCTCTGGATTTTGCCGAGGTCGTAGATGTGGATGATGTTGTTGTGGTTGAGCTGCGCCGCCAGCTTGGCCTCATCGACGAACATCTCGATGAAGTCCTGGTTGTCGGAAAGGTGCGGGAGGATTTTCTTGATCGCGACGATCTTCTGAAAGCCCTCGACGCCGCGCATGCGCGCCTTCCACACTTCCGCCATGCCGCCCGTGGCGATCTTCTCGACCAGCACGTACTGGCCGAAGCGGACGCCGTCCGTCGGCTCGTCCTCTTCGGCGCGCGGCGGCTCGGGCACGGCCTGCGGGAACACCGGCTGCGAGACCGGCACGTGCTCGTCGACGTACGCCGGCATCTTGGCGGTGTTGAAGCGCGCGGACTGCGTGGGCGCGGCGGGCGTCGGCGTCGGCGTTGGCGTTGGCGTTGGCGTTGGCGTAGGAGTCGGAGCCGCGGGACGCGGCACGCTGCCGGTGGTCGTCTTCGCCCGCGCGTTTTTCTCGAGGCCCGACAGCGTGTCGGACAACATCTTGTCGAGATCGCTCGACGACGTGCGCTTCGGATCCGGCGCCTTCGCCTGCGCGCCCGAAGCCGGCGTGGGCGTCGGCGTGGGAGTTGGCGTCGGGGTCGGAGTGGGCGGTGGCGGAGGAGGAGGCGCCGGCTGCGGCTGCGGTGCTGCTTCTCTCTTTCGCTGCGGCATCAGGCCGGAGAGCGTGTCGGCGACCATCTTGTCGACTTCGCTCGACGAGCGTCCCGTCGATGTCTTCTTGACGCCGCCCGATACCGGCCTCGTCTCTTCGAGCAGATCGCCGAAGATGTCGTTCGACGTGAGTCCCGGCTCGGTCAGCGCGATGCCGCTGCCGTGGATGCCGAGCATCTGCTGCACCTTGCCGAGAAATTCGTTCTCGGAGTATGGCTTCGGCAGGATGTCCGAGGCGCCGACGCGCTGCGCATCGCTCTTCGGACTCTTCCCGTTGTAGCCGGAGACGGTGAGCAGGATCGGCGTCTCCTGCAGCAGTTTGCGTCCGCGGATCGCGCGAATCAGTTCGGTGGTACTGATCTTCGGGACCACCGACGAGAGGACGATCAGCTTCGGCTGATCGGATTCGAGCGCGCGAATCGCCTCTTCTCCGTCCTTCGCAAACGTGGGCGTGAACGGCTGTCCCGCCAGCGCCTGTCTGACGCGGTCCGTGTACCTCGGCTCGTATTCAACGACAAGGATGTTTTCAGACATGAGTTTTTTCGGGACTCGCTCGTTCGGGGTTGAGTTGACGATTCTGGCACAACGGGGCAAAAGGTAAAAGGGTCAGGCGACTTGCATTTGCATTCGTTGTTTCGCATACTACCTCCGCACCTCGCGCGACGACATTGAGCGTTTGCATCCAGCCGGGCGTTGAGACTTGATCCTCCGCCCTGACGTCGTCGGTTCCAGGGTACTCGCAGGTGAAAAGACCATTTGGCTTTGATTGAGTTCGAATGACACCAGAAGATCGCACTCCGCGTAAGCGGCGTCGCCGCAGACGCCGCGGGGGCGCTCCCGCTCCAGCCGGTACCACTCCGGCCGGGAACGGCAACGGCCCTTCACCAGGCAACGAAGCCATTCCGCCGCAGCAGTACGGCGCGGGAGGCCAGGGCCGGAACCGCCGGCGGCGCTCGCGCCGCGGGCGCAGCGGCGACGACCGTCCGTACTCGCAGGACAGCGGCGGGCCGGTTCCGGAGCTCACCGTCGAGCCGGGACAGCTCGTCCCCGCCAGCGGCGTTCTGTTCATCAAACAGAACGGCACCGGCATGCTCGTGAATCCGGCGAACAACTATCAGCCGGCTCCGGGCGACACGATCGTGCCGCGCTCGACCATCGAGAAGCTCCACCTCCAGGGCGGACTCCTCCTCGGCGGCACGGCGCGGCGCGCCGGCAACAACATGGAGCTCGCCGGACTCGAGACCGTGGAAGGGATGGCGCTCGAGGAGTATCGCGAGTCGCGCCGGCCGTTCTCGGAGCTGATCTCGATCGATCCGAACGAAGTGTTCAAGCTCGAGACCGAGTCGGAGCGTCTCACCACGCGCGTGCTCGATCTCCTCTCCCCGCTCGGCAAGGGCCAGCGCTGCCTCGTCGTCGCGCCGCCGAAAGCGGGCAAGACGACGCTGCTGAAGGACATCGCCCACGGCATCAACATGAATCATCCCGACGTGATCCTCTTCGTGCTGCTCGTCGATGAGCGCCCCGAGGAAGTCACGGACTTCCGCCGCTCGGTGGAGAAGGGCGAAGTGATCGCGTCGAGCTCCGACGAGACCGCCGACAACCACATCCATCTCGCGGAGATCGTCCTCGAGCGCGCGCGCCGGCTCGTGGAGATCAAGAAGGACGTCGTGATTCTCTGCGACTCCATCACCCGCATGTCGCGCGCGTACAACAACGAGCAGCGGGGATCGGGAAAGATTCTCTCCGGCGGCATCGACGCGCGGACGATGGAGAAGCCGCGGCGCTTCTTCGGCGCCGCGCGCAATGCCGAGGACTGGGGATCGCTGACCATCATCGCCACGGCGCTCGTCGATACCGGCTCGCGCATGGACGAGGTCATCTTTCAGGAGTTCAAGGGAACCGGAAACACGGAGATCGTGCTCGACCGCGGCCTCTTCGAGCGCCGCATCTTCCCGGCGATGAACATCGCCCAGACCGGCACGCGCAAGGAGGAGAAGCTCCTCCCGCCGACGGTCCTGCCGAAGATCCACACGCTCCGCCGCGCTCTCGCCGGAACCGATCCGATGACCGCGATGAAGATGCTGCTCGAGCGCCTGCAGAAGTTCCCGAACAACGAGGCGTTCCTGAAATCGTTCTAAAATCCAAAAAACCGTTTCTTTACCGGATGCGCGCGGTGAGGTACCTTTACCGCGCAAAATCTGCCTTTTTACGTGCGCGGTTCGTCCGATCGCGCCATTCAATTTCAAGTGAGGGAGGTCTTCATGCAGAGCCGTACTCGATTTTTCTTCATCGCACTGCTCCTCTTGTGTGTCGCCGGCGCGGCGTTCGCGCAGGGCGTCAACAGCACCACCGGTTCGATTTCCGGCAAGGTGACGGACAGCAGCGGCGGCGCACTTCCGGGCGTGACCGTCACGGCCACGAACCTCGGCACGGGTCTCACCCGTGACACCGTCACCGAGGGGGAGGGCACCTACCTGCTCAACCTGCTCCCGCCGGGAAAATATCGCGTGGACGCGGAGCTGGCCGGTCTCGGCAAGGCGACCAACTCCAGCGTGAACGTGCTCCTCGGCAATGCGACCAAGTCCGATCTCGCGATCGCGCCGCAGGTGTCCGAGCAGATCACCGTCACCGCGTCGGCACCGGTCGTCGACACGACCCGCACCGGCACGGCGGCCTCGGTCACCGAGCAGCAGATCGAAGACCTGCCGATCCTCACGCGCGACTTCCGCGCGCTCGCGCAGCTCACCCCCGGCGTCGTCACGGCGTTCGGCTCGCGCATCACCTCCAACGGCGCGCGCGGCATCTCCACCGACTACAACATCGACGGCGCCAGCTCGAACAACGACTTCTTCGGCGAGCAGACCGGCGGCACCCGCGCGCCGTTCACCTTCTCGCAGGCGGCAGTCCGCGAGTTCCAGGTCGTCCGCTCGCAGTACGACGCGGAATACGGCCGCGGCGTCGGCGCGACGCTCAACGCCATCACCAAGAGCGGCTCGAACGACCTCGAGGGCCAGGTGTTCTATTACATGCGCAACGGCGACTGGGCCGCCGAGCGCACCCGCACTTTCTCGAACGGCCAGACCGCGACGGACAGCTTCGTCGCCAAGGACTCCACTCAGGGCGGCTTCGCCCTCGGCGGTCCGATCATGCGCGACAAGCTGTTTTACTTCGTCAACTTCGACGGCCAGGACCAGAGCCAGCCGATCTTCGCCACGGACATCACCCAGAACGCCACGTTCGCGGCGCTTCCCGACGCGACCAAGACCGCGTTCTTTTCGAAAGTCCAGAACCTCATCGGCTTCTCGTACAACGACGGTCTGAACTACGACCAGACGTTCAATCAGAAGACCTACCTCGTGAAGTTCGACCTCAACGCCGGCTCGAAGAATCACTTCTCGCTGCGCGACAACTACTCGAACTTCGAGAACGGCAACAACCAGTCGTTCAACCACCTCTCCAACCAGGGCGCCGAGAACGACAAGTTCAATCAGCTCGTGCTGCAGGGCGAGACGATCTTCACCGCCAATATGTTCAACCAGCTCATCGTCCAGTACGCGTCCGATGAGCGCCCCATCTCGCCGAACACGAACACCCCGGAAGTCGCCGTCACGTACGCGACGGGACAGACGGTGTTCCTCGGCCAGAACGACTTCCTTCCCAACAACACGAAGGAAAAGAAGACCCAGATCAAGGACACGCTCTCGTACGTCTGGAACGCGCATACGTTCAAGGGCGGCGTGGAAGCGCTGCTGGTCTCGATCGACAACCTCTTCCCCCGCAATCTCAACGGCGTGTTCCGCTACAACAGCGTCGCGGACTTCGTGAACGACCGTCCGAACTCCTACAACCAGGGCTTCGGCGCGGGCGGCGGTCTCACCTCGTGGGATCAGAACACCTACGCGCTCTACGCGGCCGATTCGTTCCGCATGGGCGCGCGCTGGACCTTCGACGTCGGCCTGCGCTACGACTGGCAGACGGTTCCGGAGCCGGAGGCGAACGCCTTCCCGCAGCATCCGGAGTTCGTCGACCAGATCGAGGAAGACCACAACATCGCGCCGCGCTTCGGCTTCGCGTATGACCTGCTCGGCAACGGCCGCTCGGTCCTCCGCGGCGGCACCGGCAAGTTCTTCTCCTACATGCCGGCGATTCTTCTCTCGAACCCGCTGACGCAGATCAGCGGCAACTTCAACCAGATCAGCATCGCCAACTGCAACGCGACCACCAACGTCGTGCCCTGCCCGGTTTACCCGAACCTCCTGACGCCGGCGCAGTTCGCGCTGCTCGCGCGCACGGGCACGGACGTCGTCACCATCGGCCCCAATTACGAGGCGCAGGAAGCATGGCGCTCGAGCCTGCAGTTCGAGCAGCAGATCGGCTCCACTTACAGCGCGGCCGCGGGCCTCATCTATCAGAAGACCACCAAGGTCCAGGGCACGCGCAACATCAACGCCGTGCCGCTCGGCATTTCGTTCGGCAACGTTCCGCTCTACACCGTCAACTCCCCGAACCGCCGCTACAACGACATGGGCGTCGTGCGCGAGCTGTTCAGCGATGAGGAAGCGACCTATCGCGCCCTCACGCTCGAGACGCACAAGCTGGCGGTCAACAACTCGAAGTTCTCGTGGGATCTGAGCTACACCTGGTCGAAGTCGATCGATCAGGACTCGAACGAGCGCTCGACCTCGACCTCGTTCCTCTACGATCCGAACAACCTCGACCTCAGCGAAGGCCCCAGCGACAACGACGTCCGCCACCGCATCGTCGGCGACGTCACCTACCGCCTGCCGTGGGGCTTCACCGTCTCGGCGATCGGTTCGTGGCGCACGGGCACTCCGTTCACGGCCGGCAACTCGTTCGCGGGCGCGATGAACATCAATGGTCTGACGCAGACCTCCGGCAACATCCCGGTGTTCGTCAACTCCAGCGGCGACATCATCGACCTCTCGGCGTTCTCCGGTACCGCCGCCACGTCGAAGACCCGCGCCGAGATCGCGGCGTTCCTCGCCGCGCAGGGCGCGCACATCATCGGCCGCAACACCGAGCGCCAGGCCGACGTCTGGAACGCCGACCTCCGCCTCGCGAAGGTCTTCGGTCTGCCGCGCGGCCTCGAGCTCGAGGTCCTCGGCGAGGTGTTCAACCTGTTCAACGTGAAGAACCGCTTCATCGGCGGCGCGAACCAGACCATGTTCAACTGGGCTTACACCGCGGCCACCGACAAGTACGTGATCACGAAGGTCAACTTCGCCGACGGCACGCCGCGCTTCGGCGTCGCCAGCGGCTACGAAACCAGCGTCGACCCGCGTCAGTTCCAGGTCGCGGCGAAGATTCGCTTCTAAAGCCCGACTCCCCGCAAAAACCAGCGGCCACCCGGCAACGGGTGGCCGTTTTTGTTTAGAGTGCACACATGCGGATCGCACTCCTCGCCCTGATCCTGTTCACCGCCGCCTGCACAACGGCTCCCGTCCCCGTTTCCTCCTCCCCCGCATCCTCTGTCCCCGTTCCCCCTTCTGTCCCCGTTCCCCCTCCCTGCAACCCCGCCCTCCCGCTGCTCAACGCCTCGGTGTGGGTGCAGAGCGCGGCCGAATACCGCGCCAACTCCATCCAGACCTACGCGGCCGCGCGCCGCATGCTCGATGCCGCGCTCGCCGATCCGTCGTGGAACGTGGAAGAGGGAACGAGCGATCCATCGCAGCCGCCCGCGATCATCCTCGACGCCGACGAAACCGCAATCGACAACGGCGCGTTCGAGGCGCGCGTGATCCGCCAGGGAAAAACCTACGACGCCGAGACCTGGAAGCAGTGGGTGAACGAGTCCGCGGCGGAAGCCGTGCCCGGCGCGGCGGAGTTCCTCGCGTACGCGAAGAGCCGCGGCGTGACGCCGTTCTTCATCACCAATCGCGACAAGGAAGAAGAGCCCGGCACGCGCCGGAACCTGGAGAAACTCGGCTACCCGCTCGATCCGAACGTCGATACCGTGCTGCTGCGCGGCGAGAGGGAAGAATGGAAGGCGAGCGACAAGGCCCCGCGCCGCGCGCACGTCGCCGCCACCTACCGCGTGCTGCTCCTCTTCGGCGATGACCTCAACGACTTCGCAAACGCGCGCGACAAAACCGTCGCCGAGCGCGACGCCATCATCGACCGCACCGCCGCGATGTGGGGCACCCGCTGGTTCATGCTCGCCAACCCGATGTACGGCTCCTGGGAGCGCGCCATCACCGGCGGCACCGGCACGCCATGCGAACAGCTGCAGAAGAAACTCGACGCGCTGCGGGAGTGACCCGTGTCATTCCGAACCGCGAAGACGGTGAGGAATCTCCTGAGAACTGCGGGAGACGCACAAGTCAGAGTGGGATCCTTCGCCGTCTGCGCGGCTCAGGATGACACTTACGGAAAGGTCCCTCGAGCGCTGAGTGTCGCTCGATCGCCCGCGATTACCTGCCGTCTTCGAGCAGCATTTCGACGACTTCCTTCAGATTCGCGTTGAGCTCATCGAGGCTTTCGGCCTGCGTGTGCGCACCAGGCAAACCGGGAACGAAGCCAACATACAGCCCTGTGTCAGCATCTCGCTCGACCACCGCGGTAAAGATCCTTCGCATTGAGTTAGCGTAGCACGCTACCGTCACGCCGCAACCGGCGCGGGACTGACCGCCATCACCGACGGCTTCCAGCTGAACCGGAGCAGGCTCACGCCGAACACGATCATCCACACCGGCAGCAGATAGTTGTTCACCTCCGCCACCGGCGCCACGACTGCGGCGACGTTGCGGAACATGCCGATGAGGCCCGCGGCGGCGGTCGCGATGCCGAGCCAGCCGACCCAGCGAGGAAAACCGCTCGCTTGTTTGAGCATGGCCGACGCGGTCAGCAGAAAGAAGAGGCTGAAGCAAAGCTCGCCGAGGAACTCGCCGATGTAGTTGCCCAGGTACGTGTTCGCCGCGTTGAACACGGCGTCGAGTGCCGGTCGCGCGCTCGGCTCCGCGGCCCATGTACGCGCGAGCTCCCACTGAAAGCTCGGCCAGCGCATGAGGCCGAGGATCATCGCGAGCGAGGAAACGACGGCGAACAACGTCGCGGAACGCATCATCCCCTCGCTCCGCGCGCGGAGTGCGTGAAACGCTCCGACCGCGGCGGGGATCCAGCACAACGGCAGCAGCGCGTAGATCGCCCACACCATTCGTCCCGCGTCGCCCGTCGCCAGCAACGCCGGCAGAACATCCGCCGCGCGTCCATCGAGCACGTCGGGATAATTGAATTGCGCGGCGAGCCAGGAAAACACGACGAGGAACGCGATTGCCGCGAAGATGAGCGCAAAACCGCCGATTCGGACGATGGTCATCGCAGCAGAGTACGCCTGTCGGCGTCAGTTCACGACGCTGCCGACGACGTCGTACGGATGGGCGTCGGTGATCTCGACGCGCACGAACGCGGGCAACTCGCCGGGCAGCAGGTCGATGCCGTCGTTGATGAGAAGGCGGCCGTCGATTTCGGGAGCCTGTCCGACGAGGCGGCCTTCCAGGAGATGCTCGGTCTCTTCGCACACACCGGTGACGATGGCGTCGAACGTGCGGCCGACTTTCTCTTCGTTGCGCGAGAGCGCGATCTTCTGCTGCAGCTCCATCAGTTTCGCGCGGCGGCGCTCGGCGGTCCTGCGCGTCGGCGTGTCGGGCATCCGCGCGGCGAGCGTCGAGTCCTCGGCGGAGTAGACGAACGCGCCCATGTTGTCGAAGCGCGCCCACTCGACGAAGTCATACAGCTCGCCGAAGTCCTTCGGCGTCTCGCCGGGATGGCCGGTGATGAAGGTCGTGCGCAGCGTGATGTCGGGGACGATCGTGCGCATGCGCGCGATCATCTCGCGATACTCCTTCGGCGAGCCGGGACGGCGCATGCGGCCGAGGACGTTCGCGGAGACGTGCTGGAGCGGGATGTCGCAGTACGACGCGAAGCGCGGCTCGCGCGCCATCAGCTCGAAGAGGCTCCAGTCCAGCGAGCCGGGATAGGCGTAGAGGAAACGGATCCAGCGGAAGTCGGTCTCGCGCAGCAGCGTCTCGACGAGCCGAGTCAGACCGTTCACGTATCCGAGGTCCTCGCCGTAGCGCGTCGTGTCCTGCGCGACGAGGTTCAGCTCCTTCACGCCGGCCTGCTGCAGCGACTGCGCCTCGCGCACGAGCGAGTCGATGCCGCGCGAGCGGAACTTGCCGCGCATCTGCGGGATCGCGCAGAAAGTGCACGGATTGGAGCAGCCTTCCGAGACTTTGAGATACGCGTGCGCGGTGCCCTGCGTCAGCACGCGCGGCAGGTCCTCGTACAACCGCACCGACATCTTCCGCCGCACCGGCGCCGCGTCATCGGCGATGCCGGTGACGGCCTCGGTGATTTTCTCGAGGTGATCGAGCCCGACGAAGGCGTCGATCTCCGGAATCGCTTCCTCCAGCTCGGTGCGGTACTTCTGCACCATGCAGCCGGTGACGATCAGCCGCTCGACGCCGCTGCCTTTCCGGTTCGCGACCTCGAGGATCGTATCGATCGACTCCTGCTTCGCCGCGTCGATGAACCCGCACGTATTCACGATCACGACGTCCGCATCGTCGAGATCGTTCGTCAGCACGACGTCCGATTCCGCGCGCAATTGTCCGAGCATGATCTCCGCGTCGACTGTATTTTTCGGACAGCCGAGGGAGATCATGCCGACCTTCTTCGTCTCGAGAACGGCACTCATGAGCGTGATGGGAACAGCCTACGGCCCCCGCAAATTCTTCTCAAACAGGGCCAATATCCGCTTGTACTCATCCGCCCAGCTCGTCCCCTCCACGAACCCGTGATCCTCGAGCGGATACATCGCCGTTTCCCAGTTCTCCTTGCGCAGCTCGATGAGGCGCTGGACGAGGCGGACGGTGTCCTGGAAGTGCACGTTCACGTCAATGACGCCGTGGCACATCAGCAGCGCCCCCTTCAGCCCTTCGGCGAAGTAGATCGGTGAGGACTTGCGGTACGCCTCCGGATCTTTCTGCGGCGTGTTGAGGATGTTCGACGTGTAGTCGTGATTGTAGTGAGCCCAGTCCGTGACCGGGCGCAGCGCGGCCCCGGCGGCGAAGACGTCGGGGGTGGTGAACATCGCCATCAGCGTGATGAACCCGCCGTAGCTGCCGCCGTAGATGCCGATGCGTTTCGCGTCGACGCCATGCTCGCGGACGAGCCACTGCGCGGCATCGACGTGATCCTCAAGATCGACGCCGCCCATGTGCCGGTAGATCGCGGTGCGCCAGTCGCGGCCGTGGCCGGCCGACGCGCGGTAGTCGAGATCGATCACGACGTAGCCGCGCTCCATCAGCAGGTGATGGAACATGTACTCGCGGTAATAGTTCGACCAGCCGCGATGCACGTTCTGCAGATAGCCCGCGCCGTGCACGAAGATCACCGCCGGCCCGTTCGTCCATCCCGCGGGCTTGTAGATGCGCGTCGGGATCTCGACGCCGTCGCGCGCGCGGAAGTGCACGATCGGCGCGTCGGTCCAGGGATATGTTGCGAAGTCGGGCGCGGGCGATGTCGTCACGCGAGTCGCGCCGACATAAACCTCGGGGGGCGCGTTCGTGAACGAGAAGATCTCCGCGAGCGTCTTCCCGTCCGGCGACATCACCGCGTCATGCCAGCCGCTCTTCCCCGTCAGCTTCGTCATCGCGCCGCCGCCGATGGGCAGCCGATAGAGGTGCCGTTCGAACAGCGAGTCCTTACTCGCCGAGACGTAGAACGACTTCCTGTCGTCCGAGAGGATGACCTCGGCGACTTCCCACTCCCCTTCCGTCAGCGCGCGCAGCTCGCCGCCCTCGAACGGAACGGTGTACAAGTGGAGCCATTTCGTTCGCTCGGAGAGGAACCATACTTTGCGTGAATTCGGGACGAAGCCGAGGGAGTCGTCGGCGAACCAGTGCACCCACGCGTCGTCGTGCTCGTGGAACAGCACGCGCGTCGTCGCGGTGGCGGGATCGAACGCGAGCAGCCACCAGTCCTTGTTGTCCGACGCGCGCACCGGCAGGACCGCGGCGGTGCCGTCGTCCGACCACAACAGCGGGTCGATGTCCACCTCGCGCTCCGGCGGCTCCTTCGCCTCGGTCTTCTCGACGGTCGCTTCGCCAGTCGCGTCGTCCTTCTTCTCCGTCTTCTCCGTCTCCTCGGCCTCCGTCTTCTTCTTCTCGTCGACTACTTCGGGCTTCGGCAGCCCATGCTTCAGCCACTTCACTTTGCCATCGGCGGCGGAAATGCTCGCGACCTTCGACGCCGGCCGCGTGTCGCCGACTTTGCGGCGCGCCGGCAGGTCGGTCGTGTAGCCGGTCTCTGTCACGTAGCTCGGGACCACCGGACGCTTGCCGGCGTCGCTGTTCGTGGCGATGAACGCGATGACGTACGTTTCATCGGGCGTGAGCTGCAGGTCGCTGACCGACTCCCCTTTCTTCAGCTTCAGCGGCGCGATGGCGATGTCCTTCTTCCGCTCGGCCTCGTCTTCCTTCTTTTCCGCCGTCCGCCGCGCGAGGACGTCGCTCAGCTTTTTCGCCTCCTCGGCGATCCACTTCTGGCTCTCCGTCCGATCCTTGTTCTCGTCCTCGAACAGCGAGACGTGCGGCCCCTTTTCATCCGCCGCGACGATGTTCGTCTTCTGCATCACCGAGCCGTCGGCGAGCGACACCACGAAGAGGTTGTTGCCGCGCACGAACGCGACGCGCTTCTCGTCGCGCGTGAAGCGCGCGCTCGACTCCGCGTCATTCGTGTGCGTCAACGCGCGGCGGCGGCCGGCCTTCGCGTCGTAGAGAAAGACATCGCCATTCTCGACGTACACCGCGCGCAGCTTGTCGCGCGTCCACGCCGCGCGCGGCGAAGGCGGCGCGTCCTTCTTCTCCTCATCCGAGAGCTTGCGCAGCCCTTTCCCGTCGCGGCCCGCGACGTACGTGTCGAAGTCCTCTTCGACCGGGTCGGTGTGCTGCTTCCACTGGAAGTACACCTGCTTCCCGTCGCGCGACCAGCGCAGCGCCCGCGGCGCATACCCGGCAAGCGCCGGCCCGCGCATGATGGTATCGACCGTGAGCTCGAGCCGCTGCTGCGCGAAGAGGGAGGACGAGAGGAGTACGGTAGCGAGAAGGAAAGCGCGTCGCATGCGACGCGGATGATAAAGCTACCCGAGCTTCAGCCGACTGGTCATCGCGCTCGCGATCCTCTCACCCAGCAGGCGCGGGAACGCCGCGCGGAGCAGGCGCAGCGTCCGCCTCGTTTCGTTGCACTCATCCATGAAGCGCATCTCTTCATCGATGGCGAGATTGAAAATGTCACGCCGCGGTGCGGCGCGCTCCATGGCCCGCTCCCAGGCTTCAGACAGAGCGACGATCGCATCGAAGGCCGGCAGCTGTTTGTTGACGTCGATCGCGGCGAGTTTCAAAAGCCATGCACTCCTGAAGCTCGAGGGGAGGAAGTCGGAGAATTGCAGATGGCGCCGAAGGTCTGCCAGGGAGTCGACGATCAGTTCCTCCGTGCTTCGGCTGTCGACGTCGCTCTCCGACGCGGCCGCTGGATCGTATGCGTTGATGCCCAGCGCGAGGCGCGCCTTCAGGTCATCGTGGGTCCGATTCGCATCGAAGACAGCTCGCGCGTTCGCTGTCTGTGTGTCGTGGGCGTAAATCCGATCCTCGACTCGATTCAGGTAATCATTCGAGCTCTGACGGCGGTCATTCCAGTCATCACGCATGATGAAAGGTAGGTCGGCGATCAGCGCGATGCGGTGATCCGAATCACGACTTACCGCCACGCTTGCGGCTCAATCGATCGTCTTCGGCAGCCAGCCGTCGCCGTCGCGCTGCCGTAAGTAGCGCCACGCAACGTAACAGGTCGACACAATCAAACCCACCCCGATGAAGTCAGCCACCGGCTTGCCGGCGTTTCGCTCCACGATATTGCGAATTTGAGAGATCGCGAACGACCACCACCACAGGAACGCCACGAACGCCAGGACGCGGCTGTCGATGCTGCTCGTCAGCGCCGGCGCTGGAAAGACGACGCCGGCGAGCGGCACTGCCGGGGCAGGAGACCATCGGCGTTCCGCGATGATGAACACCAGATCGTACGGCAGCACCCGTCCTGCACGGCACTCCACGAGAAACTGCTCGTCGGTGGGGACGAAATAGACCGCTCCATCACGGTAGATGTACCAGCCGCCCGTCCTCAGCGCATCCGCCTCCGCCTGCGCGCGAGGAGAGATCCGCCGCACCCGCGTTTCGTCCCCGCGGCGCCAGGCCATCGTCAACCCGACCGCGAGGATCGCGAATGCCGCGAGGCTGGCCAGGACGAGCCATTGCTGTGAGCTCATGATGCCTGACTATTATGCCATCAGTCCGGAACCGCCGCGTGACCGCGCAACCGCGCAACCGGTATCTCAGCGGCGCGCTTCGACGCGGCGCATCAGCCCCGCGGCACCGTTCGCGAGAACGTGCCTGCGCAGCGCGTGGTTCATCACCGTCGAGTCGAGGAGCATGAGCTCGTCCGCGTCCGTCGGCTCGGCGAGGCTGGCGCCGACGGCGTCGAGGGTCCGGTCGTGCAGCGCGGCGATCGTGTCGGAGACCGGCTTGCGCGGATTGACCTCATGCGCGATCGCGAGCGCGCCGCCGCGCAGGACGAACGTCGTGCAGTTCTGCGCTTCGAGCCACTCGAGTGCGGCGGTGAGGGTGACGACGTGCCAGTTGCGGTGGCGGCGGTAGATCTTCGCGATCGCGCGATTGCGCTCGCCGGCGGGCTTGTACACGTTCGGCTGCACCTCCCACAGCAGCGCGATGCCGCGCGCGCTGTCGAACGTCCCCGTGGTCTCGCCGGCGGATCCGGGGAGCGTGTGCTGCTGCCCTTCGGCTTTGCCGAGGGCGATCGCGTCATCGAGCTCGCGCGCGACGACGTCGAAGGAGATCGTGTCGATGCGTCCGCCGTAATGCGCGTTGCGGCCGAGGATCAGGATGCCGGGCGGCAGCTCGCGGAGCGGAATCGCCGCACCCGAGGCGCGCCCTTCCGCCTCGCGCGGATGCCACAGACTCGGCGTCGGCAACCCGGCGAGCCAGCGCGGATGCTGTTTGCGCAGATAGCGCTCCACGACCTGCTCGCGGATCGTCAGCGTGTCTTCGGGACGCAGCTCCGTGACCGAGGCCACACGCTCCGCGAGATCGCCGAACACCTCGAGCACGTCGTTGCCCATGGAGACGTAGAGGTCGTAGAGCGACGCTTTCGTGTCGGCTCTTACGCCGTAAGCGGACAGGACGCGGTCGATGTGTTCGGGGAAGCTCAAAGGTGAAAGGTGACACTCGGCGCGAGCACTCTACGCCGCAATTCGAAGCCGCGCCTCATCCAACAACCGCTGCACATCCCCGACAGCCGTAATGTCCTGAAGGCCGGTGCGAATGTCCTTGCCGTGCGGGATGCCCTTCGAGAACCAGCCGATGACGGTGCGCGCTTTGTGCAGCTTCCACTTCTCGATCTGCGGGGCGGCGTCGATTTTCGAGAGGTAGCGCTGCATGGCGTCGATGCGGCGGTTGATCTCGTCGTGGAGGAGGGCGGCCGTCTCGGCCGCCTGGCGGGCGGGACGCCCGCCCTCCATCAGCGCCTGGATGTCGCGGAAGATGAAGGGATTGTGCAGCGCGGCGCGGCCGATCATCACGCCGTCGACGCCGGTGGTCTCGAACATACGCAGCGCGTCGGCGGGCGTCTTCACGTCGCCGTTGCCCCACACCGGAATCGTGAGCGCTTCCTTCACGCGGGCGATGTACTCCCAGTCGCTCGCGCCGGTGTAGGCCTCGCTGCGGGTGCGGCCGTGGATCGCGATCGCGGCGACGCCGATCTCCTCGAAGCGCTTGAGCAGCGGGATGACGTCGTTGCTCTCCCATCCCTTGCGCACTTTCACCGTGACCGGGATCTTCACCGCGGCTTTGATCTTCTCGACGACGCGCGCGGCTTTGTCGAAGTCCTTCAGCAGCGCCGATCCGGCGCCGCTGTTGACGATTTTCCGCACGGGGCAGCCCATGTTGACGTCGACGATGTCGACGCCCTCGGCCTCGACGATCGCCGCGGCGTCATCCATCCGCTCCGGATCGCCGCCGTAGATCTGGATCGCGATCGGCCGCTCGTTCTCATTGAAGGCGAGCATCTGATGGCTGCGGTCGTTCTTGCGCGTGAGTCCTTCGGCCGAGATGAACTCGGACACCACGAGTCCCACCCCGCCGAGCTCCTTGATCAGCGACCGGTAATACGTGTCGGTGACCTCGGCCATCGGCGCGAGCGCCAGCGGCTGTTCGATGCGAACGCCGCCGATCATGAATGAACGCTGGAGAAAATCCATTGGCCGGAGTTTAACGCCGGCAGAGGGCGTTACAATCCCCGACCATGCGCAGACTCATCCTTGCCGCCACGCTCACTCTCGCCGCCGCCGCGTCCGCCGGAGCCGCCACGCTCGCCGGCGTGACTCTCGAAGACAAGCTCACCGTCAACAACCAGCAGCTCGTGCTCAACGGCATGGGACTTCGCAAGAAGTTCGTCGTGAAGGTGTACGTCGGCGGGTTGTACCTGACGGCGAAGCAGAACAACGCCGCCACGATCCTCGCCACCGACGCCTCGCGCCGGATGGTGATGCACTTCCTCTACAGCGTCTCGAAGAGCCAGATGGCCGACGCGTGGGAAGAGGGGCTCGAGGACAACACCCCGAACGCCTCGCCGGAAGTGAAGACCGCGTTCAAGACGCTGCAGTCGTGGATGGAGGACGTGCCGAAGGGCAACCGCATCGTCCTCACTTACGTCCCCGGCACCGGCACGACCGTCGAGATCAACGGCAAGACCAAGGGCACCCTCGGCGGCAAGGCGACTGCCGACGCGCTGCTCAACACCTGGATCGGCCCGAAGCCGGGACCGGGTGGCGATTTCAAGAAAGCCGTTCTCGGCCAGCCGTAGGCGCGCAGACGAAGATCAGTTTCACGACCTGGGCGTTCGCGCTGCCCAGGTCGTGATACGGATCGAACTCCATCACGTCGATCGGCGCGAGCCGCGCCTCCTCGAGCGCGGCCACGATCTCGCGCTCGGTGTACGCGCGCTGCTGGTGCAGCTCGCGGATCTTCACCCGCTCGCCGCCGATCAGCGCCCATCCGGTGCACATCGCGCGTCCGATGCGCTCGCGAGAGCGATACGTCGTGTGCATCTCGAGCCGGTAATCGGCGCCGGCGGAGATGAATGGATCGGCGGTGCCCCACACGATCGGATAGATGTCGGCGTGATTCATGTCGAACAGCAGCAGCGAGTCGTCGTCCATCAGCGCGCGCATCTCCTTGAACGCCGCGACGAGCTCGCTCCGCGCGAGCAGGTGATTGAGGCTGTCGTAGAGACAGGTGATGCGCGCGAAGCGGCCGCGCAGCGGAAGCGCGCGAAGATCGCCGGCGATGACGCGCGGCGAGCGCGTGCGAGCGCGCCGCAGCATCGGCAGCGAGGCGTCGACGCCCGTCGACGTCCAGCCGCGCGTGCGAAAGTAGTCGAGTGCGAGCCCCGTGCCGCACGCGAGATCGAGGTGCGTGCGCTTCGACGTCGGATAGCGCGCGAGCTTCTCGTCGAGCACGCGACGCATCGCGCGGAAGAAACGCTCGCCCAGCGCCTGATCGAAGGCCCAGGCGAACGCGCCGTAGGCTTCGCTCATTCGTCGCGCCAGCGATAGAAGCCTTCGCCCGTCTTCTTCCCGAGCTTGCCCTGCTCGACGAGATCGCGGAGAAGTTGCGGCGGCTCGAAGCGCGGGCCGAGCGTGGCGGCCAGATACTCGGCGATGCCGAGACGGACGTCCAGGCCGACGAGGTCCGTGAGGCGCAGCGGTCCCATCGGATGGTTGTAGCCGAGCTCCATCGCGCGATCGATGTCCTCGGCAGTCGCGACGCCTTCCTCCAGCATGCGCATGGCCTCGAGACCGATTGCCACGCCGAGGCGCGAGGTTGCGAAGCCGGGGCTGTCGCGCACGATGATGGCGGTCTTGCCCATCGCTTCGGCAATGGCGCGCACTTCCTCCGTCGTCTCATCCGACGTCCGCTCGCCCCGCACGATCTCGATCAGCTTCATCACGTGCGGCGGATTGAAGAAGTGCATGCCGATGAAGCGATCGCGCCGCTCGACGGTGCCCGCAAGCTTCGAGATCGAAAGCGACGACGTGTTCGACGCGAGGATCGTCTCCGGACCGCAGAAAAGATCCGCCTGCGCAAACAGGTCCTTCTTCAACTCGAAACTCTCCGGCACCGCTTCGATGATCAGGTCCGAGCCGCTGACGGCCGGCTCGAGATCGGGCACGACCTGCACGCGCGCGAGCGCTTCCGCCGCAGCGGCGTCGGTGAGCTTCCCCTTCTCCACGCCGCGGCGCAGCATCGACTCGATCGACGCCTTCGCCGCGTCGAGCGCGCCCGCTTCCACGTCGAAAAGGAACGTGTCGAATCCCGAGACGGCGGCGAGATATGCGATCCCGCGCCCCATCGTCCCGCTGCCGAGTACGGAGATATTGCGAATCATGGCGCGGGAGTGTATCAACGTCGCATGCGACAACTGATTCCGGCGTTCATCGTCCTCGGCATCGCCCTGTCCATCGCCGTGTCCACATTCGGCGCGACCTGTCCGTTCGACGTTCCGGTCGTGACGCTCCCGGCCCACACGCTGGCGGGATTCAGCTGGGGGCCTCCGATCCGCCCGATGAACGATCCGTGCGTGACCGACATCGTCGTCGAGCCGGCGAACGACGCGGTGTGGTACGTCGGCGGACAGACGGGCCTGTACATGACGAAGAACAAGGGACAGACGTGGACGAAGCCGGTGAACGGCCAGGTCGGCGCGCTCATCCTGGCGATGTCGGGTCCCACGCAGCTGGTGTACGCGGGCGTCGGCATGAAGCTCTACCTTTCGCGCGATCACGGAACGACGTGGACGGTGATCCATACGTTCCCGCGGAGAGTTTCGGCGCTGCTCGTCGCCAACAACACGCTCTACACCGGTCTGATGTGGGGCGATCATGTGAATCCGAGCGGCATTTACCGGTCGAACCTCGGCGCCGGGCTGATGACCTTCCATCCGTTCGGGCCGGGACAGACGGGGCTCATCGTCTGGACCATCTCGCGCGATCCTAACAACGGCACGCTCTACGCCGGCACCGAGATCTTCGATCACCCGAATCCCTACAAGCCGCCGTTTTTCCGCTCGGCGACGAATGGGCAGACATGGGCCAACGTCGCCGGCACGCTGCCCTGGCACATCATCGAGTCGGCCGTGCGGCCGAACGACGGCTACGTCTATGCGATGACCGAGGGCGGCACCGGCATCTTCGGCTCCTCGAACTCGGGTACGACCTGGATTCCGCCGCAGCCGTCTCCGAGCCTCGGCATGTCGCTGCTGATGGATCCGAAAGTGCCGACCCGCCTCTACGCCGGCCGCTCCAACCACGGCACGCAGACCGGCGGCATCTACCTGTCGACGAACGCGGGACAAACCGTGAAGCTGATCGGACTCAAAGGCGCCACCGGCAGCGACATCGCGCTGAACGGACCGCGGACCAGGATCTACGTCGCGTCGTACGCCTCCGGGATCTACACCTCACCGATCCCGTAGGTTTTACTGCTTCGCCGCGGCGATGGCGGCCGCGTTGTCCCTGCACTCCGACCACTCCGCCATCTGCAGCGCGGTGGCGCCGCCGGCGGATTTGACGTCGGTGCGCGCGCCGGCCTTGAGGAGCGCTTTCACGGCGTCGGTGGTGTCGCACTTGTCGGCGATGCGCATCAGCGCGGTGGTGTTCGCGTCGTCGACGGCGTTCACGTTCGCGCCGGCTTCGATCAGGAAGATCACGACCTCGGGATGATTGAACATCGCGGCGCTCACGATGGCCGGCGAGCCGGCATCGGATTTCGTGTCGGCCGGATAGCCGGCCCGCAGGAACAGCTTCAACGTCTCGAGCTCGCCCGACACGGCGCTCATCACCATGAAATCGCTGCTCGGCGCGGGATAGCCTTTTTCGCGCAGCCTCCGGATCGCCGCGCGCTGCTCGTCGTTCTTCGGTTGCAGCCCCGGCTCGACGGGCGGCGTTTCCGGATCGCCGCCGATGTCCCACAGCTCGCTGAGGATCTTCCACGCGCCGTTTTCGCGCGCGAGCTCGATGCGTCCGACGGACTCGTTCTCGGCCACGAACGCGCGTACGATCAGCGTCGCGTCGTCGCCGTCGACGATCTCCTTGTACTGCCGCAGCTTTTCCTTCGGGGAGATGACGTTGATCGCCGACAGCGCCTCGTCGTCGGATTTCCCTTCGAGCTCCTTCAGCTTCCCCGACGAGACGTATTTCTTCGCCTCGGCGAGATCGCCGGCATCGATGGCCGCGGCGTACCGCTGATAGATTTTGAAGAGCGGACCGTCATCCGCGGCCGCGGACAACGCGACCGCCGCGAGGAACAGGGCGAGCGCGAACCGCCGCAGGCTCACACCGCCTTCATCGCCAGCGAGAGGATCTCGCGATGCGTGAAGTAGTTCACCGCCGGGTCGTCGAGGTGGAACGTGTAGGTGAAACGCTCGTCGTTGTCGGCGACGAAGGTGAACTTGTGATAGCGGCTCTCGGTCCCTTCGCCGAACTCCTTGACGTTCGACGACTGCGCCGTGTCTTCCTCCACTTTCATCACGCGATAGAGCCGGTGCGCGCTGATGGGGAGATCGTCGGGCGGATAGTGGATGAACTGGATCGCGTAGATCGACTTCGGATCGATCTCGCGCTGCGGGTAGTCCTGCATCGCGTCGCCGGCGACGCCGGTGAACCACGACTCCTCTTCCTTGAAGAGGACGAGGTTCGCGGAGTTCTCGGTCATCGGCAGCGCGCCGCGGTCGAGATGGATGTGCTGCTCCGGATCGGTGGCGTCGCGGAGCTGCGTGAGGAGGTCGATCAGGTACTGGATGCCCTCGCGCGTGCCGGTGAGCGCGACCTCGTCGTCCTCGTCGGAGATCCAGAGGTCGAGCCACGCTTCCTTCGGCAGCTTCACGCGGCCTTCGAGCGCTTCGCGCGTGATCGCCGCGAACCCGAGGCGCTTCGCCGCCGCGAGGAGGAACTCGTTGCAATGCGGGTCCTCGGTCAGTTCCTTGCGCGCGTACTCGATCGCCGCCTCATACGCCCCCTTCCGCCCGAAGTCGTGGCTCAGGTCGAAGGGGCCGATGATCTGGTCGAGGAGCTCCGCGTAGCGTTCCGCCGGTTTGGACATAGCTGATCTAGAACCAGGGTCAATCTACCATATGTTCCCGGGCCTATCCCGCCGTCCGGTCCCTTGCTTTCCAATCCTTTTCCATATCGGACAGGAAGCTCGACAAATCGTCCGCATGCTCCTCCTCGACGGCGAGGATTCCCTCCAGCATCCGGCGGGTGGTGATGTCGTCGTCGCCGATGTAGCGGATCATCTCGGTGTAGGAATCGATGGCGACGCGCTCGGCGACCAGGTCTTCCCTGATCATGTCGGTGAGGTTCTGACCCTCGACGTATTCAGAGTGCGAGCGCGAGAGCAGCCCATCGGGGTTGAAGTTCGGCGAGCCGCCGAGCTGGACGATGCGGCCGGCGATCTGATCGGCGTGACCCTGCTCCTCATTGGCGTGCTGCAGGAACTCCGAGGCGATCGGATCGGCGTGGATGCCCTGGGCCATGAAGTAATGGCGCTTGTAGCGCAGCACGCAGACGATCTCGGTCGCCAGCGCCTCGTTGAGCAGCTTGATGATCGTGTCGCGGTTCCCGCGGTACGCGTCGGTGACGGCGCCTGTCTCGATGTGCTGCCGCGCCCGGCGGCGGAGCTCCTGAACGTCAGTGAGGAACGGCTTGTCAGTCATGAACTTCTCCTTACGGACGGCGGCTCCTGCAAACGTCAATCCGCGCCGAACCGCGTGCGGCTCGCATCATATCTGCGCCCGCGCCATTCGAGCCGCCGCCGGACGCCGGTCAGCCACAGCGAGCGCAGCAGGATCCAGCCCCAGACGCCGACCATGAGCGGGTGGCCGAGGAGCGCGTTGTCGAGGCGCGGGTAGCGCAGCGCGATGAAGAGGATCGCCCGCGTGAGGCCGATGACGAGGACCGTCGCGATCGAGAGCCGGTCGCCGAACAACGCGAGCGCGTACGGCATGAGGTGAAAGATGCAGCCGAGGAGGAGGAAGACGAGCGCGGCCGCGTAGCTGCGATTGACGATCGCGAACATGTTCTTCGTGAAGCCGCGCACGATCTCGCCAAGGCCGTGATACATCCGGACGGAGACGTGCTCGTTCGCGAGAACGACTTCCGAGCGGAACCCGTTGCGCCGGAAAAGGCGCCCCAGCGCGACGTCGTCGACGACCGCCGCCTTCAGCGCCTCGTGGCCGCCAGCCGTGACGTAGGCATCGCGGCGAACGAGATTGCCCGTGCCGCCGCCCATGCCGAAGAACGGCGTGCGCGTGCGGTTGACCAGCCAGAGCGGGATCATCGAGTAGAGAGACACCGCGAGGTTCGGCATCGCGACGTGCTCCCAGAAGCCGTGCATCTCGAAGTGCGGCATGAGCGTCAGCATCGGCGCGCCGCGTTCTTCGAAATGCGCGACCGCCGCGACGATGGCGTCGGGCGCGTAGAGCACGTCGGCGTCGACGAAGAGCAGCAGCTCGCCGCGCGCGCGCAGGCTCCCCTGATGCAGCGCCGCCGGTTTCCCGAGCCAGCCTTCCGGCGGCTCGCTGCCGGAGAGCACGACGAGCCGCTCGTTCTCGCGCGCGAGCCGCTCGAGAATCGCTCCGGTGGCGTCGGTGGAACGGTCGTTGACGACGATGACCTCGAGCGCGGGATACGTCTGCGCGAGCATCGCCCGCACCGCGCGCTCGATGTCGCGCTCCTCATCGCGCGCCGGGATGATGACCGAGACGAGCGGAAACGCGCGCGGCTGCCGCACGCGAAGGCGCGGCACGAGGCGTAAGTTGAGAATCGTTCGCCCGAGGGCGAGAACCCAGGTGATGAGGACGATCGTCGAAAGGATCGTCAGGCTGCCCCGGAGCGGCGTTGCGCCTCCAGCGCGTACGGCGAATCGGGGAACTCGGTGGTGATGCGGCGATAGGCCTCGCGCGACTTGGCGTTATTGCCCTGCACTTCGTACGCGTGGGCGAGAAGCACCAGCAATGAGTCACCCGGCAGCACCGGCTCGGATTTGCTCAGCTCGCCGTTCACCTCGGCGACGACCTGCGCGGCTTCCCCGCCGTCGATGCGCAGCTGATAGAGGCTGAAGCGCGCCGTATTCGCGAGGATGTTTCCCTCGTGATCGTCGATGAACTCCTGCAGCATCTTCTTCGCGCCCGGCGCGTCGCCCTTCGACGCCGACATGCGCGCGAGGTAGAGATTCGCGACATCGGCGGCGTCGGTGCCGGAGTACTTCGCCTGCACGTCGCGGAACTGCTTCTCCGCCGCGGCGCTGCGCGCCTCTTCGGTCTTGAACGTCGGCCCGGTGGCCGGCGGCTGGTTCGGGTTCGGAGTCTCCTCCACCGTCGCTTCCATCGTCTCGATGGCCGCCGCGAGGACGTTCTGCGCCTTCGACTCGCGCGACGAACGGTAGAAGTAAATGCCCCAGACGATCAGCGCAAGGGCCACAAACCCGCCGCCGATCATCATGAGCAGGCGCTGGTTCTCCCGCGCCCGCGACGACAACGCGCCGATCTCGTCGACGAACTTGTCGTGTTTCAAATCATGTCTGTGCTGACGATCCATAGGGAGAGAAACTCCTCGAAAGGGGGGACTGTACTTCCGGGTGCAGGGAACGGTCAACGGTGCGGACGGATTCCCGATTCAGCTCCGTGGCGTAGCTCGGCGTGCACGGGACCGGAATGCAGAAGGCAGAATGCAGAAGGCAGAATTGAGAAGCACACCCAAAAAGCAGGCGAATGCCGCACTATCGCGGGCGGGCGGGCTTCTCAATTCTGCATTCTGCATTCTGCCTTCTGCATTCCTGGTCCGTGCGCGCCGATCATGGCCTCGACGAAACCCGAACAACCATCCGAAATTACCCTCGTTCCCCCACCCGCACGGCGGTACAATCGTTGCAGGGGCTTCCGCCCACGAAACTGATCTCGAATAGTCCGGGAGCAACATGAGCGCGCGTCGCGCGATATCGGTCATCTTTCTCGTTCTCTTCACCACCGCTGCTTTTGCCGCGCCGAAGCGGGAGAAGAGCGATGACCGGCCGGCGGCGACGGTGCTGTGCTACCACATCGTGGAAGCACCGGCGGCGCCGCGCATGCACATCACGCGCAGCGTGTTCCGCCAGCATCTGCAGTATCTCGAGATGACCGGATACAACGTCATCCCGCTGCGGCATCTCCACGAATACGTCACCGGCAAGCGCGCGTCGATTCCGAAGAACGCGATCGTCATCACCATCGACGACGGCTGGCGCAGCACCTACACCGAGGCCTTTCCCGAGCTGCAGAAGCGCAAATTTCCGTTCACGGTCTTCATTTATCCGAAGATCATCGGACAGACCTCGAACGCGCTGACGTGGTCGCAGGTGCGCGAGATGTCCGACGCCGGCGTCGACATCCAGAGCCACTCGCTCTCGCACCCCTATCTCACCCGCCGCCGCCACATCTCGCTCGACGAGACCGCGTACACGGAGTGGGTGCAGCGCGAGCTCGCGGAGAGCAAGCGCCTCCTCGAGAAAGAGACCGGCAAGAAAGTGCAGTTCCTCGCCTACCCGTACGGCGACTACGACACCCGTCTCACGAAGATCGTCGAGAAGAGCGGCTACGCCGCCGCGCTGACGTGCGACTTCGGCCGCGTGAAAGTCGGCAGCGATCCGCTGCGCATGAAGCGCTTTGTGATCGATGACCGCATGGACTTCGCCGCCTTCCGCAAGTACCTCGGCGCGACGCCGCTGCAGCTCGCCGAGATCACGCCGACTCCCGGCCTCCCCGCCGATCCCGGCGTGACCGTGATCTCGGCGAAGATCCCGAATTACAAAACGCTCGACCCCCGCTCCGTCGGCATGGCGCTCCTCAGCTCCGGCGCGCCGGTGCCGTACGCCTACGACTCGCGCAGCGGCTCGATCAGCCTCGTGCTGCAGGACGCGATCAGCTCCCTCAAGACGAAATACCACCGCGCCGTCGTGTGGGGCATCGATACCGTGAGCGGCAAGCGCGTCGAAGCGAGCTGGGTGATCCGCCTCCCCGAGCCTCCGAAACCGCCCGCCGTCCTTCCGTTGCCACCCGTCGTTCCAGCCGCCGCAGCGGAGCGAACCGCGGTGAGCGCGCACGGCGGCGGCCCAAAGTAACGGTCACGCGGTCACACGGTCACGCGGTTGGGATCGACACCCGAGCTTGCTGGTCCACCGCGTGACTGCGTGACTGCGTGACCGTCAAGCCGGCAGCTTGATGTCGGGCTCCTCGTCGCGCGTGCGATAGAGGATCGCGATCTTGCCGATCGTGCCGACGAGTTGCGCGTCGGCGGCGGCCGCGAGCGTTTCCGCGATCGCCCGGCGCTCGGCGCTCTCGTCCACTTCGATCCGCACTTTGATCAGCTCGTGCGCGAACAGCGCCTTCTTCGTCTCGGCGACGACCGACGGGCGCGCGCCGCCCTTCCCCACGCGCACGATCGGCGCGAGAGGATGAGCGAGGCCTTTGAGGAACTGCCGCTGCCTGGTGGTCAGCACGCGCGCATTCTGTCATGACCCGCAGGCGCGATGAAGCGAGCCGATCACGGAATTCCGGCTTCTCTGCCAGCCGTTTCAGAGTCCGTTACAGCGATCACGCGATAAAGGCAAACCCTCGGCGACGAGGGGACGCAATGTCAACGGGTCTCGATTTTCGGAGACAGCCGGACTACCGAACGTGAAATGAAGCGGCGATCGCACGGAGGCTTTCATGCGATCGCTGTCGCGTTCATTCGCCGTATGCATTTCGCTGTTCGCCTTCTCCACCCCCGCATTCGCGTACCGGATGTCCGCGTGGGTGCCGGCCTGGGACTCCAGCGCGATCACGATCATGGGGCGCCACGGCGGCGATCTCGATGAGTCGAACCCCGGCTGGTTCGTCGCCCGCGCCGACGGCACGATCGCGGCGAGCTCCGGCGGCGAGACCCCGACCATGCGCGCGGCGCTCTCCGGCACGCAGCTCGTGCCGACGATCAAGAACTACGTCAACGGCGCGTTCGACGGGCAGATGATGGCGACGATCGTCAACTCGCCCGAGCTGCGCGAGAAACACGCCGCCGCCATCGCCGATCTCGTCACGCAGAACGCGTACGACGGCATCGACGTCGACTACGAGCGCATGCCGTCGACGTCGAAGGCCGGCTTCACCGCGTTCGTGCAGAGTCTCGCCGCGAAGCTGCACGCGCGCAACAAAGTCCTCTCGGTGACGGTGTACGCGAAGACGAGCGACGCGACGTGGAGCGGTCCCGGCGCGCAGGACTGGCCGGCGATCGGCGCCGAAGCCGACAGCGTGAAGATCATGGCGTACGACAATCACTGGAGCACCAGCGCCGCCGGCCCGATCGCGCCGCTGGACTGGCTCGAGCAGATCCTCGGCTATGCCGTGAAGACGCTGCCGATGAAGAAGGTGATGGTCGGACTGCCGTGGTACGGCTATGACTGGAATGCGCAGCAGGGCGCGTCGGTGACGTATGCCGATGCAATGACGCGCGCGCAGAACGCCGGCGTGGCCGTCGGGCGCGACGCGAACGGCGAGGCGACGTTCACCTACGGAACGCGGACCGTGTTCTTCCAGGACGCGGCGAGCTATCAGCGCAAGGTCGAGACGATCGTCGCGCGCTATCCCGGCATCGGCGGCTTCGCGCACTGGCGCGTCGGAGCGGAAGATCCGGCGATCTGGAACGTCGTCAGCCAGCTCCACGCGACGGGCAAAGTCCCGGCCGCGCCGGTGCAGAAGGACTTCCGGATCGAAGGACCGTCGCAGCTCACGGCTGCCGCGGGGATGCAGGTGAGCGCGCAGTTCGGCTACATCGGCATCAACGGCTTCACCGATCCGGTGCGTCTCTCCGCGCGCCCCGTCGATGCATTCTCCGGCGCGCTGACGATCAGCGGCACGTCGCTGAGCGTGTCCGTCCCGGCGAAGACCGCGGCCGGCCAGTATCGAATCCTCGTCACGATGTCGTCCGGCTCTCTGAGCCGCGAGCAGGTGCTCGTGGTCAACGTGACCGCGGCGAAAGCCTCGAAGCGGCGCGCGGTATAGCTTTTGCGATTGCGGGGCGCATGACCGTTGCACGCTTAGCCGTGCTGTGCTCGCTTCTCTTCGCCACCCTCACCCACGCAAACATCATCGTCACCGAGAATGCTCGTCCGGGGACCGACCGCTGGCGATTGCGCAGCGCTCCGTCCGATGAGATCAACGGCTACGCCTCGGCGACGAGCGTCGCCGCCGGCGAGACGCTGCGCATGTTCGTCTCGACCGCCGACGCCCAGGCCGGCGCAGAGGTGCAGATCGAGATGTTCCGCATGGGCTGGTACGGCGGGCTCGGAGGACGGCGGATGACGGACGTGATCTCGCGTCCCGGCGAGCTGCAGGCCATCCCCCCTCCCGATGCCGAAGGCATGATCCGCTGCCAGTGGCACGAGACGTATTCGTTCAGCGTTCCGACTGACTGGGTGAGCGGCGTCTATCTCGCGAAGCTCACCGCGAGGCCGAGCGGCGATCAGAACTACATCATCTTCGTCGTGCGCGACGACCGTCCCGCCGACCTGCTCTTCCAGTCCTCGGTGACGACGTATCAGGCCTACAACAACTGGGGCGGCAAGTCGCTCTACCCGCACAACAGCACCGGCCCGCAGGCGCGCAAGGTCTCGTTCGACCGCCCGTACAGCGCCGAGGATGGCGCCGGCGATTTTCTCTTCCGCTGGGAGTACAACATGACGCGATTCCTCGAGCGCGAGGGATACGACGTCTCGTACATCACGAACATCGACACGCACGCGAATCCGCAGACGCTGCTGCGCGCGAAGGCGTTCCTCTCCGTCGGCCACGATGAGTACTGGACGTGGCCGATGCGCGTGAGCGTGGAAGCGGCGCGCGACGCCGGCGTCGATCTCGCGTTCTTCTCCGGCAATACCTGCTACTGGCAGATCCGTCTCGAGGACGGGAACCGCACGATCGTCGGCTACAAGGAAGCCGCGCTCTCCGCCGACCCGATCCTCCGCGACGGCAATTCGCTGAACGATCACCTCACGACGACGAAGTGGCGCGACGTGCCGGTGTTCCGTCCGGAGGAAGCGCTGATCGGAGTGATGTACGTCGAGTCGCCCGTCGACGGCGACATCACGATCTCGAATGCCTCGCACTGGGTGTTCGCGAAGACGGGTCTGCGGAACGGCGATCGCCTGCCGGGTCTCCTCGGATACGAGGTCGATGCGATGCACGGCGTCGCACCGCCGCCGAACCTCACCCGTCTCGCCCACTCCCCGTTCGTCAGCGGAGACGGCGAGAGCGGCTTCTCCGACATGACCATCTACACGGCGGCCTCGGGCGCTCTCGTCTTCGCGACCGGCACGATCCAGTGGAGCTGGGGCCTCGACGACTTTGGCCCGACCGTCCGCGGCAATCGCGTCAGCCCCGCCGCGCAACAGATCACGCGCAACGTGCTCGATCGCATGATCGATCGCGTGCAGATCACGAAACGCCGCGCGGTGCGCTAGGAGGGCGGGCGTCTCGCCCGCCTGGCGGGCAAGATGCCCGCCCTCCTATTTCACCTGCTTCGCCCGCGCGAGAAACGCGGCCGGGGGCTCGAAGCCGGTGAGGCGCAGCGCGCGATTCTCCTGGCCGTTCGCGTCGAGGAAGACCAGCGTCGGGACGCCGCGGATCGCGTACTGCTTCGTCAGCTCTTTCGTCGTCGCGTCGTCGGGCGCGGTGAGATCGGCCTTGAGGCGTACGAAGCGATTCAGCTCCGCGGCGACGGCGGGATCGGTGAACGTTTTCTCGTCGAGCTCTTTACACGGCAGACACCAGTCGGCGTAGAAGTCGATCACCACCGGCTTGTTCGCCGCGTGCGCGGCGGCGAGCGCCTTCACGTCGTACTTGTCCCACCGCACTTCCGTCGCGTGCTTCTTCGGCAGCGCGAAGGCGACGCCGGAGACGAGCAGCAGCAGCGCGATCGCGATCCGCCACACGCGCGCGCCCGGCGAGCGCGTGAGGAAGAGGAACGCGGCGCCGATGAGCAGGCTCGCGGCGACGCCGTACTGGAACGCGAAGTCGCCGATGAGCGGGCGCAGGAAATAGAACGCCATGGCGATGAGGATGAAGCCCATCGCCTTCTTCACCTGCAGCATCCACTCGCCCGAGCGTGGCAGCGCGCTCATGCCGGAGGAGAAGATGCCGAGGAGGAGATACGGGACGCCGAGTCCGAGCGCGAGAACGAAGAACATCAGGAACCCGAGGAACGGACTCTGGAGGCTGCTCACCAGCGCAATCAGCGAGATCACGAACGGACCGACGCACGGCGCGGCCACGATGCCGATGAGCAGTCCCATCGTCAGCGCGCCGGCGAGTCCCGCCTGTCCGCCGGAGCGGTTGGAGATGAACTGCGGGACGCGGATCTCGAACACGCCGAACATCGACGACGCCATGATCAGCATCAGCGCCGCGAAGAAGACGAGCACCGCGGGATGCTGCAGCCACGCGCCGAACAGCCTGCCCGACAGCGCGGAGAAGACGCCGAGCGCGGAGTAGGTGATGGCGATGCCAAGGACGTAGAGCAGCGACAGCGCGACGCGGCGCGAGCGGCGCGCACCGCTCTGATTGCCGAAGTAGCCGATCGTGATCGGGATCAGCGGATAGACGCACGGCGTGAGGTTCAGCGCGAGGCCGAGGACGAAGATCGCGAGGAGCGTGAGCGGGAGCCCGCGTGAGGCGAAGGTGTCGCCGACGTCGCTCGAGAAGAGACCCGACTTCCCTTTCGCGCCTCTCGACGCGGCCTTCGCCCCTTTCGGCGCGGCCGAGAGAGGCGTGAAGTTCGCCGGCGACGGCGCGGCGGCGGCGCTGACTTTGTTCAGATCGATGTCCGCGAATGCATCCGCGGGCGGGAGGCAGACGCGATCGCTGCAGGCCTGGTAGCGGAGCTTCGCGCGCAGCGCGGTCGCGCCGGGGGTCAGCGTCGCCTTGAAGGGGATCGCGATCGTGCCGTCGTACACCGCCAGCTCTTTGCCGCCGGTGAACTCGAACGCCTTCATGACGTGCGCGGGGTAGGTGATCGCGGGATTGCTCGCGCCATCGAGCGTGAGCACGGTCGGGATCGCGAACTCCTCGGTGGGTTTCGCGGAGTTGACGTGCCAGCCGTTCGCGACCTTCGCGGTGACGGCGCCTTCGATCGCATCGCCGCTGCGCTGCGTCAGCGCGCCCTCGATCGTCACTTTCGGCAGCGCGTCAACGCCGCCGGAGAGGTCGATCTGGGCGATTGCGGGAGTGGCGAGGAAAAGAAGGAAGAATATGCGTGTCATGCTGAGCGAAGCGAAGCATCCGCTCCGATGCGGGAGATCCTTCGCTGCGCTCAGGATGACACGGCTCGTCATTTACTCGACGCCAGGCGACGCTCGATCTCCGGCAACAGCAGTTCGACGTTCGGCAGCAGCTGCGAGTTCGGGAAGGCTTTCTTGAAGCTGCGGAACTCGTTCGCGGCGCCGAGCATGTTGCCCTGCTGGAAGTAGATCTCTCCGGCGAGGATGCGCGCGCGCTCGACGGACTCGCCCAGCTTGCTGAGCGCGGTCAGCTCGCGCACGACGGCGAGCCCTTCGTTCATCTTGCCCTGCACGACATAGTTGATGGCGAGGTTGTAGTACGCCTCGTCGCGGATGGCGACGGGCATGCCTTTTTCCTTCGTCATTTTGCGGAGACGCGCGTCGGCTTTGTCGTACATGCCGCGCTGCGTGAACTCTTTCGCGAGGGTCATGCGCTGCACCGGATCCTTCGCGATCGAAGCTTCGTTCGAGACGCGGGTCTGGAAGTCGGCGTATTTCTTCCGCGTCTCCTTCAGCTCTTTCACGAAGTCGTTGGGCGGCGCGTAGCCGCGCAGCATGCCGGCGACGGCGAGCTCGGGGTCGAGGAGGACGAAGGTCGGGAGCGAGGTGACGGCGTACTTGCGCGCGATCTGCGTGCCCTCGCCGTTGTCCTCGGTGTTGAGGCGCAGGAGGACGATGTCTTTGGTGGCGTCCTGGAAGACCGCGGAGGGGAAGACTTCGCGCTCGAAGCGATGGCACCAGCCACACCACTCCGCGAACATGTCGATGAGGATGAGCTGGTTCTTTTCCTTCGCCACCTTCTGCGCCGCGGCGACGGTCTTGTGCCACGTGCCGCCTGCAAACAGCTGCGGTGCGGCTACGAGCGCCACCACGATCATCAGAGCGAGTCTTCGTTTCAAGGGAAAGGCCTCCGTGCCGACCGAAACGGCCCACCTACTTTGTGCTATTCCTCTCAGCGGCGTCCGCCAATCTCCTGTGACGATTCGGTGCCCACATTTTTCTTCTCATCGGCGTACTTTCGCGCCGCTTCGACGAAGGCTCCGAAGATCGACGAGGCCGAGTTTTCGCCGGTCATGTCTTCGGGATGCCACTGCACGCCGACGTAGAAGGGGTGCTTCGGATCTTCCAGTCCTTCAATGACACCGTCTGGCGCGTGCGCGGTAATTCGCAGTCCTTCGCCGACGTGCCGGATGGCCTGGTGGTGCGAGGAGTTCACGTTGAGCTCGTGCTGGGAGAGGATGTTCGAGAGCTTCGTGCCCTGCTCGACGATGACGTCATGCCGCGCGCGATCCTCGGGGATGCTGGCGTGCCGGATCTCGGTCTCGAGCTCGGAGTCGATGTCCTGCACGAGCGTGCCGCCAGCCGCGACATTCATGACCTGCACGCCGAGGCAGATGCCGAGCGTGGGGATGCCCCGCTCGCGCGCGTACTTCGCGAGTGATACATCGTTGTTCTGCCGGCGCGGATCCATCGGCTCGACGGACGGATGAGGCTCCTCGCCGTACGCGGCAGGATCGCAGTCATCACCGCCCGCAAGCAGGAGTCCGTCGAGCTCGCTCACGACCTCGGCCGCATTCTCCGGCTGAGGCGGAATGACCACCGGAATCGCGCCCGCGCGGCGCAATGCTTCGACGTACGTGAGATAGATGAACGCACGCTCGCGCTTGCCCGGCGGGCTCTGCACATCCGATCCGATTCCGATGAGTGGTTTCGTCATGAAATTGGATTATGCGAAATTCACGCTGACTTCGGGCGGTTTTTCCGGGCTCACCGACAATGAAAAATCTCACGACGCTCGCGACTGCTCTGTTCACTCTCATCGCCATCGCCTCCACTGCCCATGCGGCCGAGACCGGCACGCGCATCGAATTGCGAGCACTGCCGTCGTACGTCGACCGGCTGTTCGTGCCCGTCGTTCCGTCGACCGAAAACAGGGTCGCCGTCGCGAACCTCCGTTTCGACGAGGTGCTGGAGTCGAACGGCTTCGACGTGAAAGCGCAAAGCGGAGCTGTGGTGATTCAGTCGAACGGCAACGAGCGCGCGAACTATGCGCGCGTGCGCGGTGGCGGCCGCGAGCTGACGCTCACGCTGGTGAACGTCGTTCCGTATTCGGCGATGAAGAACGGGACGCTCGACGGCTATCGCGTCGGCGAGTACGCGCAGCCGCTGCACGGGCTCGAAACGTATCAGCCGCCGAAGGGCTTCGTCCGTCTCGACGACACGAACGCCGCGCTGTGGGTGTCGGATCACTACCGGATGCGCGACTTCCAGTGCAAGCTCGATGGGACGTCGAAGTTCATGATCCTGCGTCCCGAGGCGCTGGTGAAGCTGGAGATCCTGCAGCACGAGCTCGAGGCCGAGGGCGTGCGCTTCGACCGCTTCACCGTGATGTCGGGATACCGCACGCCCTACTACAACGCGAAGATCGGCAACGAGACGAGCCACTCGCGCCATCTCTACGGCGACGCGATGGACATCTACATCGACGCCGATCGCGACGGCAGCATGGACGACGTGAACGGCGACCGCCGCATCGACGCCGGCGACGCGCGCTTCATCCTCCGCATCGCCGAGCGCATCGACGAGTCGCGCGAATGGGGCTGGCTGAAAGGCGGCGCCGGCGTGTATCACGCCAACGCCGCGCACGGTCCGTATTTGCACGTGGATGCCCGCGGGTCGATCGCGCGATGGGGAGTGTGACCCTGCGGTTGCGCAGTCACGCGGTCGCGCGGTCACGCAGCAGTACCTACCGCGTGACCGCGTGACCGCGTGACCTACTTCTTCTTCGCAGCAGCCACACTCTTCCGCGCTGGCGCACGACGCGGCGCCTTGCGCCCCCCATTCCCCAGACTCCTCGCCAGCACCGCAAGCAAGTCCACCACCTCCGCTCCGTCCGAAGACGACGCCGGTTCCTCGGCGACGCGGATGATGTCGGCGTGTTTGCGTTGTTTTGCGGCGACGAGTTTCTCCAGGCGCTCGGGGTAGTCGTCGGTGAGCTCGCGGAGGTCGAGTTTTTTCGCGCGGCGCGCGATCACGGCCTCGAACTTCTTCACGTCCGCGGGTGCCGCCTTCGCGGCCTTCGGCAATCCGACGTCGGCCGGTTTGCGGATCTCGTCGGCGAAGCGCATCGTCTGCGCCATCAGGATCCCGTTCTCCGACAGGATGGCGACGAGGTACTCCTTCCCGCGCATCACGAACGACGCGATGCCGGCGTATCCCTTCTTCTCCATCACCTCGGCGAGCAGGCGGTACGCCTTGTTCGTGCCGCTGTTCGGGACGAGGAAGTAGCCGCGGTTGAAGTACACCGGATCGATCGAGTCGCGGTCGACGAAGAGACGCAGATCGATCTCGCGCGACTTGCGCGGCTCGACGGCCTCCAGCTCCTCGTCGGTGACGACGACGAATTTCTTCTTGTCGATCGCATAGCCGCGCACGATGTCGTCATCGTCGAGCGGCTTCTCATCCTTCGAACAGACGTAACGACGCTCGACCGTCGCGCCGTCGGGACCGACCATGCGCAACGCGATTCCATTCGAGCGCGTGGCGGAGTAGAGCGCCACCGGGACCGTGACGAGGCCGAACGAGATCGTGCCGCTCCAGAAGGAGCGGATGCCGCTCGGTTGTCCGCTTTCGATCTCTTCCGCTTCTTCAGGCATGTCGTTTCACCTTTGCGAGACTTGCGGCGAGCACGTCGTCGAGATCGTCGGTTTCCTTCGGCTTGCGCGGGCGGAACATCTTCAGCTTCGGCTTCCCGCCCTCGGCCCTGGTCTCGATCAGTTCCATCACCCGCGCGCGATATTCGTCGCGGAACTCCGATGGATCGAGCTCGCCGTGCAGCGCGTTGAGGAGCTGCTCCGCCATGTCGAGCTCTTTCTTCTGCAGCGGGCGTCCGGCCGGCGGCTTCAGCGCGTCGGCGGAGATGATCTCGTCCGCGTTGCGCAGCGTGATGAGCATCAGATAGCCGTTCTCTTCCTTCAGCGCGCCGACGTACTGGCGATCGCGCATCACCCACGTGGCGATGCCCTCGCGATTCTTCTTCGCGAGCGCCGCCGCGAGCGCAAAGTACGCCTTCGCGTCGCCGTCGGGCCCGAGGTAGTAGGGACGGTCGTAGAACCGCGGATCGACGTCCGCGGGATCGACGAAACGCGTGACCTCGATGTCGCGCGAATCCTTCGGCTCGAGCTTCTCCAGCTCCTCATCCTCGAGCACGACCATCCGCCCGCGCGCGATCGGATACGCTTTCCGGATCTCGCTGTAGTCGACCGGCTCGCCGCTCTCCGAGCTCACCAGCTGCTGCTTCACCGGCTGCTTGTCGGTCTTGTGCAACAGCCGGAAATGCACCGTCCGCTCGGTGACGCCGGAGTAGAGTTTGACGGGCAATTTGACGTTGCCCGCTTTGATCACGCCTTTCCACATCGCACGTGCAGCCATGCGGTTCAGAAATGCGCAAGTCGGGCCAGTTTGGAGGGCGGGCGTCTCGCCCGCCAGGCGGGCGGGACGCCCGCCCTCCTCACTTCACGTAAATGCGCACGGACTCGCTGCGGCCCTCGCCGTCGGTCGCGGTCACGGTGTGCGCGCCGGGCGCGAGCGGCCATTCGGGCGCGACGGTGCGGCCGTCGATGCGCCAGGTCACGCGCGTGGCTGAGATCGCTCGCAGGCGCAGCGTCTGGAACTCGAGGCGGAGCGTTGGATCGATGAGGTAGGTCGCGCCGTCGGCGGGGTTGGCGATCTCGAGCGCGCGGCGATGCACGGTCTTCGACGCGAGCGTCGCGCGCGGCTGCGTCTGCCGAGCCCAGGCGCGGTATTCGACGGGCCAGTCGATCGTGTCGGCGTGGTGCCACGAGCAGAACTGCGGCGCGGCCTCGGTCGGCAGCCATTCCTTGCGCACGGACTCGCAGTACGTCGACGGACGGAGCCCCGACAGCGAGCAGATGTCGATCGACTCGGCATTCGGCGGCGGCTCGACGATCGGCGTGGAGTCGCCGATGGGGAGGCGTCCGCGCGCGCGCTGCATCGCGGCGAGCATCACGCCGTGAAAGATCGGCGCCGCGCCGGTGAGGCCGCTCGAGCCGCGCAGCTCGCGGCGATCGAAGTTGCCGACCCATACGCCGACGGTCACGTCTTTCGTGTATCCGATCGTCCAGTTGTCGCGATACGAGCTCGACGTGCCGGTCTTGACCGCGACCGGGAACGGGAAGTCGAGGCTGCCGCCGGTGCCGAATGCGTAGGCGCGGGCCTCGGGGTCGGAGAGGATGTCGGTGATGAAGAACGCGGTTCGCTGGGAGAAGAGTTGCTGGGTTGCCGGGTTGCTGGGTTGCTGTTGAGCGAGCAGCATCGTGGTTTTGAGCTGCTTGCCATTTCGCGCGAACGCGGAGTAGGCCGTGACGAGTTGCTCGAGCGTGACTTCGGCGTCGCCGAGGGTCAGGCCGAGGCCGTAGTAGTCGGCGGTGCGCTGCAGGCCGGTGAAGCCGGCGTTGCGGAGCATGCGCAGGAGCGACTCGGGGCCGAGCTTCACGAGCGTCGCGACGGCGGGGATGTTCTGCGAGCCGGCCAGCGCGGCGCGGATGCGCAGCGGTCCGCGATGGCGGCCGTCGTAGTTGCGCGGGGTGTAGATGATGCCGTGCTCGGCGGTCGGGAAGTTCGTCGGGACGTCGGCGACGATGGTCGCGGGCGACGCGCCGTCTTCGAAGGCGAGCGCGTAGGTGAAGGGCTTGAGCGTCGATCCCGGCTGGCGCGGCGTGGAAACGCCGTCGATCGCGCCGCCGAAGCCGTCATCGAAGTAGTTGCCCGAGCCTTCCCACGCCAGCCACTCGCCGGTCGCGTTGTCGAGCACCGCGACGGCGACGCTGTGCGCGCCATGCTGGAGGAGGTCGGCTTTGTGCGCTTCGATGATGCCGGCGACGGTTCGCTGCAGGTTGGCGTCGAGGGTTGTTTTCAGGGTTGCTGGGTTGCCGGGGTGCTGGGTTGCTAAAACCCGCTCGATGAAGTGCATGGCGAGAGCGGGTTGCGCGGTTTTGGCGAACTGCAACCGTTCCGCGCGCGCGTGCTCGCGTTCCTGCGGCGTGAGGTCCATTTTCGCGAGGATCATCCGCTGCCGCGCGCGCGCGCTGTTCGGGTTGCGCAGCGGGTTGAAGGCGCTGGGGCGTTGCGGGAGCGAGGCGAGGAACGCGGCCTGCGCGGGGGTGAGCTGTTCGGGGCCACAGCCAAAGTACGCGCGGCTGGCGCGGGACACGCCGTTGATGCGATTGCCGTACGGCGCGAGGTTGAGGTACAGCGCGAGGATCTCGCGCTTGCTGTAGCGATGCTCGAGGCGCAGCGCGAGCACGGTCTCGCGCCACTTCGACCGCAGCGAGCGATTGCGCGACTGCAGCACGAGCTTCGCCACCTGCTGCGTGATCGTCGAGCCGCCTTCGACCACGCGCCGCGCGCGCACGTTGTGCAGCGTCGCCCGCGCGATCGCCAGCGGATCGACGCCGGGGTGTTTGTAGAAACGCCGGTCCTCGGCGGAGATCGTCGCGTCGGCCACGCGCGGAGGAATCGTCTCCGCGCGCAGCCATTGCGTGCGACTCCCGCCCGCGGCGAGCGGCTCGTACAGCGGCTCGCCGTTGCGGTCCGTGATCGTGAGCGAGGTCGCGCCGTCGATCGGCGGCACGGGGCCGAGGCGGAGCCAGAGCGCGAGCGCGATCAGCGCACCACCAACCACCAACCACCAACGCTTCACTTCTGAACCTCCACGGTCACCGTCCCATTGCGGCCGAACACTTCGGGCTCGTACATCTCCTCGGCGTGCGTCGGCGCGGTCACGAACGTGCCCGCCGTGGTCGCGCGGACGAGGTAGCTGAACTCGTGCGTGCCTTCGCCGAGGCGCGTGGCGAAGAGGTTCACGCGATCGTCGTGGCGCTCGACGTAATCGAAGCCGCCGCGCTCCCACCAGTCATACCAGGACGCAGCCTCCTGCGTCGACTGCGTCTGCGCGAGCTGCGACGCGGTCGTGGCGAACCACGTTTCCACCGGCTCGGTGCCGGCGGGAATCGGATCGGTGATCGCGACGTAGCGGCGCTCCTTCGTATTGCGGATGCGGATCGTCACCTGAATCAGATCGCCGGCCTTGAACTTCGTCCCCTGTCCCTCGCCGTTCTGCAGCGAGTACCAGCGCTCGACGCGGAATCCCTGATCCATCGGCTGGTAGCGCAGCACGTTCGCGGCGTAGCGCAGACGCATCATGTAGAACAGCGTGCCCGTTCCCTCGCGCGTGAACACGGCGGGCAGCTGCTGTCCCGCCGGCGCCTTCGCGAGGAGCTGGCGCATCGAGAACTCCTTCGTCACCGCCTGCGTCGAACGGCCCTTGAACGTCTCCGTCGCGAGCGTTTCGCTTCCGAGCGCGACCTTCGCGAGGAAGTCCGGCACTTCGGATTCGTACTTGCGGTAGTAGTCGACGAGCGCTTCCATCGCCCACGCGTTTTCCTGCGTGTTGCCCCAGCGGCCGTCCTCGCGCACTTTCATGAGCCAGCGCACCATGCGCTTCACGATCTCTTCTTCCGAGCCGTGGCGCACGAGCGTGCCGAGGGCCATCGCCGTCGAGCGGACGTTCGAGTTCCAGAACCAGAGGAGGTACGGATCGTTGAGCTCATTGACGAACGCGTTTCCACCCTCCGGCAGAATCGAGTTCATGATCCGGCGCTTGAGATCCGCCGGCCGCGCGCCCGTCTCCTTCTTCGCGATCATCGCGTCGAGGAGATGCGTGAGACCGAACACCGGCATGCGATCGCGGTACTCGTAGACGCGGTTGAGGTGACTGTCGACATTGCGCCCGCCCTCGGCGAGCACCTTGATCGCGAACGCCTGCCACGCGTTGAAGCCCGGACGCCATCCCTCGTTCGGAGGCGGCGGCTGCGAGAGCGCGCCGTCGAGGAACGTGTAGGCGCGCTGCAGCATCGCGTCATCGACGCCGTACCCGAGGCCCTTGCCGCGCTGATACACGTGCATCACGTAGCTCGACAAATACGGAGACGACGGGCCGTAGCAGTGGCTCGGCCAGAACGCGAATCCGCCGTCGCCGCACTGGAAGCGCTTCAGCTCATCGAGATTCGTCTGGACGGACTCCTTCTGTTTCGCCGGCTCGATCCCCGGCAGCTGGAACGCCGCGCCGAGGTCGGTGATGAGCATCAGTCCGAGGGCGCGCGACGAACGCTGCTCCGCGCAGCCGTACGGATATTCGACGAGATACGCCGCGCCTTCCGAGAGTCCGATCATCGCGGTCGATGAGAGATCGACGCGCAGTCCGCCGAAGCCCGGCACGACGTCCGCCGGAATCTCCACCTTCTCTTCCGCGCGCGGCTTCGCTTCGCCGTACGCGGCCACGGTCTCCGGCGAGACGAGCACGCGCACGGGGATGATGTCCTCGAACGCGTCGTTCTCGCGGCCCATCGCGACACGCATGCGGATGCGCGCGTTGCCCGCCGACTTCGCCTCGGCATCGAAGCGGACTTCGGTCGAGGAGCCGGGGGAGACAGACAGGATTGTCTGTCCTCCACTCAGCGTGATGATTTGCGGGTCGAGTGACTCGATGGTGACGGTCGCCTTGCCGGCGCTCTTCGTCTGGTTGTGCACGACGCCGCCGAACGACGCCTTGTCGCCGACCGCGAGGAAGCGCGGCCACGAGGGCGTGAGCATCAGCGGCTTGTTGATCTTCACCTCGGCCTGTGCGTTGCCGAAGCGCGACTGTTTGTCGCCCGCGACGGCCATGATGCGATACGTCGTCAGCGACTCCGGCAGCGTGATCTCGGTGTGCGCGCGTCCCTTCGCGTCGGTGACGATCGATCCGAGCCAGAACGCGAGCACGCGGAAGTCGCGGCGCAGCATGCCGGGACCGGCGTCGCGTCCGCCGCCGCCGCCCTCGCCTCCGCCCTTCGGCGTGAGCACGCGGCGGCTGACGATGCGCTGGCGCGAGTCTTCGTTCGCGACCTGCAGCGCTTTGTTGAGATAGATGCGCTCGAGCACGTCGGGCGTCTTGTAGCCGGTCAGCGAGAGCACGCCGTAGTCGACGGCCCACAGCGTGACCTCAGCCTGCGCGGGCTTGCCCTTCGCGTCCTTGACGTTGACTTCGATCTTCGCCTTCGACGCCGGGCGGAACTCGTCGCGATTCGCTTTCACATCGACCGCGAGCCGCTTCGTCGCGTCCTCGACTTTCAGCTCGACATATCCGAGGCGGAACGCCGGCTTGCCGGGATCGCTGCCGTCCTTGTCCGGATCCTTCTTCGTGCGGCCTTTCAGGATCAGCACGGACACGTAGAAGTTCGGGATCTCTTTTTCGGAGATCGGAACGGTGATGGTCTGCTGCGTCGACGTGAGCTCGAACTGCGTCCACGTGCGTACGCCTTCGCGCTCCGTCGTCAGCAGCGCGGTCCCCGATTCCCACGGCGACTTGACCATGATGCGCGCCGTCTCGCCGGGTCGATAGGTCTCCTTCTCCGGGATGAGATCGATGCGGTTGTGATCGTAGCGTTCCCACGCCGTGTAGCCTTCGCCGATCGCGTAGAACCAGACCGTCGTGGTGGTGAAGCGCTTCGAGCCCTTCTCATCGGCGCGCGCGCGGAGGACGTACTGTCCTCCTTCCTTGAGCGCGATATGCAGCGGTACGGGCTGCGCCTCGGAGGTGATGGTCCACTCGCCCGCCGGCACTTCCTTCCGCTCGGTTTCCCATTCGTAGAAACCGCCGCCTTCGGCCTTGCGGACGCTCGTCCACTGCAGGCGCTTCAACTCGACTTTCACTTCGACGCCGGGCACCGCGAGTCCGTCGAGACCCGCGGCCACGATCTCCGTGTCGATTCCTTTCGCCGCCTCGGCGAAGTAAGGAGGATCCTTGATGCCGATGTACCACGGCGCGGGATCGACGTGCGACGACGCGCGGCCCGCGATCTGCTGGCGCGTGACGTCGGTGACGATGCCCTCGAGGTTGTAGGTGTACGGCCAGCCGGCCTCCTCCTCGGTGTCGAGCTTGAGCTTCAGATCGCCTTTCGCATCGAGCACCCCCTCGCCCTGCGAGATCGTGACGACGCCTTCGTACGACCCTTCCTCCGAGTCGTCATCCGTGTAGTCGTATCCGAGGAACGTGAAGCGGTCGGAGGGGAACCGGTCGGTGATCTTCGACGGAACCTCGTTCGACTTCTCCTTCGTATACGTCCAGGCCACCGGCTTGCCCGACATCGCCGCGCCGAAGAGATACTTCCCGGTGATCGTCCCGTTCAGCTTCGTGCCCGCGACGGGGTTGTTCGAGTTGAGCGTGGTGTCGACGCGGAACTCCGGCCGGCGATACGCGGCAACGAGGAAGTTGCCGTAGATCGTGCCGCGGTGTCCCGGCACCGTGCCATAGACCGAGTACGTTCCGAGCGGCGATTCCTGCGGCAGCTTCAGCGTCCACTCCGCGCTCGACCACGCGTTGAGCGGCACGCTGCGCTTGTCGACTTCCTGGTTCTGGCTGTCGACGATGCGAACCTCGATATTCGTGCCGGCGGGGATCAGCTTCATGCCGTCCGGCATGTCCGCGCGCACGATCGACTTGAAGTGCACTTCCTCGCCGAGCTTGTACACGCCGCGGTCGACGAAGATCATGCCGCGCAGCTGGGCATCGGCTTCGTTCACGTCGTATTGCGTGCCGAAGTCCCACGGCGTCACGCCTTCGTTCCAGTCGCTGCCGACGTAGCCGACGTCGCCGTCCTTCTCCGCGATCACGACGAAATTCAGCTCGCTCAGCGCGCGCCAGCTGACCTCCCACTCCTCGAGCTTCTCGTTCTTGTCGCGGCGCAGGTCGGTGTTCAGCGCGACGGCGAGACCTTTCGCGTCGGTGGTCCCGCTCCAGAAGATCTTGTTCGCCTTGTCGCGGATCGAGACCTTCGCGCCTTCGACCGGCTTCGCGTCATCGAGGCGCGTGACGAGGATGACCGTGTTCTGCGGACTGTCCTTGACCGAGATGCCGAGGTTCGTCGCCTGGACGAGCGTCGCCCGGATGCTGTCGTCGTAGGTGCGCGAATGCGCGATCGACTCGCCCGGCTGCACCGCCGCCCACGCGAGACCCATGTTGTCGGCGCCGATCGCCGGCGCGAGATCGAGCCCCAGCGAGCCGATTTTGTCGGCGGCGAGATTCAGCTTGCGCGTCTGCGCCGTCGCATTCGGCGGCGCGAGCGTGAACCCGCTCTCGCGCAGCTTCTGCATCGTCGGCATCAGGTCCTCGAGCTTCAGCGGCGCGAGCCACTGCTTCACGCTGCGGTAGTTCCGCGCGTGGAACGGCAGCACCGGACCGCCGCTCGTTTCCCACACGCCGTGTCCCGAGCCGAAGCTCACGACCGCCGAGCGATGCCAGTTCTCGATCTCCGCCATCCAGGTGTAGCCGAGCTTCTGCCCGTCCTCGGCGGTGAGACCCGGATCGACGCGCACCGCGTACCTGTGCGCGGGCAGCAGCGAATATCCGAGCTCGTCGAAGCCGTAGTTCGACGACGGATACTCGTACGTGTTCGAGACCTTCTTCGGCTTCACCACCGTCTCGCTCTTCGGATCGGTGATGTCGGTGATCGTGACCGCCTTGAGCATGTTCGCGAACGGAACGCCGGAGTTGGTGCGGAACGACAGCGCGTTGCGCCAGTCGGGATCGCACTCCGCGCGGCAGCTGATCTCGGTGATGAACAGCGACGGATCGAGCTCGATCGTGTACGACTGCGGTCCGCTGCGCGCATGCCGCGGCGACTGCGCGAGCTTGTCGTCGAGCTGGATGTTGATCCACGTGTCGGGCGCGATGCCCGGCTTCGTCTCCAGCACCACGAGATCCTTGCCCTTCGGGAACCGCTCGACGTTCCATTCCGTCGCCAGGAACGCCAGCACCGGCTGGCCGTCCGACGATGCCGCCGCCTGCGCCTTCGCCTTCTTCGCTTCGAAAGCCTGCACCTCCGCCGGCTTCAGGCGCTGCACCCCCTCCTCGGGGATGTCGACGCTGGGAAAGTCATGCGTGACGGTGCTGAGCTTCAGGTGCGAGACGATCGTCTCCGCGTCGACCGGCTGGTTGAAGCGCAGCCCGATGACCACCGCCCCGTCGAACTTGCCGCCCTTGCGATACCACCCCGTGTTCAGCAGGCGAATCACCGGCGTCGTAAACGTCCAGCGATAGTTCTCGTCGAGCGTCCTGCCGCTGACCGACTTCGCGCTCCTGTCGATCACCACCGCGTACTCGGTCGCGTAATCGAGCGACTGATCGGGAGTGAAGATCAGCGTCGTCGTGCCCGACCAGCGAAAGGTACCCTTCACCTTCGGGTCCATCCGGAAGAACGGCGCGGTCACCGGAGAGGGGATCCTGCCGAGGACCACCATCGGCTCGGAGAACACGACGCGAACCTCGTTCGCCTCGGCCATCGACGACAAAAGGCCCACCGGCCCCGCGCTGACGATGCGCAAATCATCAGCGGCGAAAGCGAGCGCGGGGAGCAAAAGAAGGGCAAGGACGGCGACGGCTCTTTTCATGGCGCGTGCAGTTTAAGCACGTCGATGAGAAATGGACATGACCACGACAAGGAATTGCGCACCTGAAGTTGTGGCGGGATGATGGCCGGGGCACGCGGTCACGCGGTCACGCGGTCACGCGGTCGCGCGGATAATGGTGCCGTGCTCCGCGGCAAGCTTTGGTTCGCGCTTCTCTGGACCGCGATCTCCGCGATCGGGATCTGGACCATGCTCTACGAGCCCCTTCCGGGCGACGAGTGGCTCCTGATCCTGGTCGGCCTCATGGTCTTCAGCAGCCTCGCCCTGCTGCTCGACGTGCTCGTGCGCTTCCTGCACGCGCGGAAGGTTGACGCACCCCCGCCCGATTCGTAAGCTCGACGCAGAAACGAATCGAAAGCCGTCGCGCAGCGCAGCTGCCCGGCGGCTTTTGCATTTCAGGAGGAAACGATGGACATCGACTACTACCCGCCTCCCGGCACCGACACCGATCCCGCCACGCTGCCCGCGGTCGTCATCGTCAGCGGCTACCCCGACGACGGCTTCCGCAAACACACCGGCACCAGCTTCCGCGAGATGGAATCGACCGTCGCGTGGGCACGCCGCTTCGGCGCATCCGGCATGGTCGGCGTGACGTACTCCACGAACGACCCCGCCGCCGGCATCCACGAAGTGCTGCGCGAGCTGCACGGACGCCGCATCGCCATCTGGGCCAGCTCCGGCAACGTCCCCGTCGCCCTCTCCGCGCTCATGCACGACGCGCCGGAGCCCATCGCCTGCGCCGCGCTCTGCTACGGTTACACGCTCGACGTCGCCGAAGCCGCCGCCACGTTCAAGTTCGCCAACCCGACCGCCGGCCGCACGATCGACGACCTCCGCTCCGACGTCCCACTCTTCCTCGCCCGCGCCGGCCAGGACCAGTTCCCCGGTCTCAACGAAGCGCTCGACCGCTTCGTCGCCGGTGCGCTGCGCCGCAACCTGCCGCTCACGCTCGTCAACCATCCCGACGGCCCGCACGCGTTCGATCTCGCCGACGACAGCGCGACCACGCGCGAGATCATCCGGGGGATCGTGGCGTTCCTGCAGTTTCACCTCGCGCTCTCACACCCTTCTCCCCGCCTGCGGGGAGAAGGTGCCGAAGGCGGATGAGGGGGTGTCGGTCTAGGCGTCAAGGCACAGAAAAGGAGCAGGCGGCTGGCCGGCCGCTTCCTCTTCAATACCGACCGCGTACGGATCAGGAACCCAATTACCACATACGTCTCTGAGGAATTCGTCTAACTAGACTTTCCTCGTCACCACGCCGTTCTCGTCCTCCTCGAGATCGGTCATTCAGCCCCTCCTCCCGGCGCGCGAGCCGTGTACACTTTACGATAGATTCTCGCCTGATAACCTACGCCACACGTCACGGTAGTCCGCGCCTGACATAGCAGCGCCTTTGGGCACCGCCGCGCTCCACTGCTGGTTCGTTAGTGCTCGCAAGAAATCGCGGGCGTGTCGAGACGTGTGCTGTGCACTAACCGGCTCAGCCTCGAACCGTTTGCCGAGCGTTGTGGCGATCGTCCTGGGAACATGATTCATCCGCATGAGGACAGCAGACTCGGTGCTAACGCCGTGGTACAGCATCGCCGGTAACATATTGAGAGCGCGTCGCTCCTCCTCTGACATGGCATCGTAATCAAGGCCGGAGGTTGGCATCTTGCTCAACGCAGCAAGGCCCCACGTGCCGACGTTCGTGAGCGTGCGGTAAATGCCCTTGCACGCGTTCGTGATCGCGTCGGTGAGGTTCTCATCGCCGGCCTTCTTGAAATACTTCTTAGCAATATCCCGTATCGAGACGCCCGCTACCCACGCCTGCGCAACCTCGGCGATGCGCTTATAGGACATTCCCGCACCCCCGAGTTCTCGCAAGGCATCGGCGATCTGCGGCACGTGCATCATTACACCGATGAGCTGGGGAAGTATCGATGTCTTGCTATTGCCGAAGAGGTTCGATGCTTTCCAATCGTTAGCGCCCAAATTTTGCGTACTGAGGCCCAGTAGTGCGTTGCGCACGCCCTCCGGGGAGAAGCCCGTTGCATCGGCAAGCGTGGCGTTTTCGTCATGGGCGGAAATCTCGCGCGCGTACCGCTTTGTCGCTTCAAGGAGTGCTTCGGCCTTCTTTCGCCGTGGCGCAGCGGGATCACCTTGCAAAACACCATAGCCGAAGGTGTTACGTAAAACCTGCTCACTCTCGGCAATGAACGCATCAAGTTCCTTTTTCTCGTTCCAGAGATGGGCGATGTAGCTTCGGAAGTCTGCCCACTGCTCCCTGTGGATCACGGTGTGGAGGTCGGCCAGTTCGCTCTGCTCGACTTTGTCGAGTAGAGTCACGAGTCGAGATATTAGTTCGCCTGTTGCGCCGCTGACGTACTCGCGAACCTCGTTTGGTTTCTTTCCGGCTGCTATGCCCACAACGCCGACTGAGTCGTGCTCAATGCGCCCGGCCCGGCCCGCCAAGTTCCAGAATGCGCGCAATGGCATTTTGGCTTGGCCACCGGCTTCGGGACCGACGTACTGCGCGAGCGTTGCAAGGAAGACAGAGGACACGGGGAAGTTGATGCCTTGCGCAATCGTCGTCGTTGCACAAAGCACTCTCAGTTTTCCGATCTCGGCGAGCCATTCAATCAATGATCTCGTCTCTTCTGAGAGACCGGCATGGTGCACCGCGACACCATGATCAAGCATGTCAATCAGCTCGAAGTCCGTGCTGATCTCAGTGCGCAGGAATCGCTGCACTAACTCGATTTCCGGGTCGCGCTTGTCGAAGGCAGGGAGGCTATCGGCAACAAGCCGCGCCATCGACCATGTCTCTGGGATGGTTCGCGCCACCCCAATGCTCGTGCCACGCTCACTCATGACACGCGTCATTCCAGCAGTCTGGCAGATCAGCGATTTCTCGGCGTGGCTGTACGGTTTGTCCACCGGTCGCGAAGCCCCCACACGATGCGTACCTTTGAGGTGGAGCGTCTTCGGAGACGACGTGAGCGTCTCGAATCTGAGCGACCAACCGGCGCGTACCGAGTCGTCGGCCGCAGCGGTGTATAGCCCCACGAGCCGTTCGTTGGGTTGCCACGCGCTCGTCCCCATACTGATGGCCTTGCCGCTTTGAGGCGCGAGCCACTTCGCGAGGTCTTGGGCGTTGGGTACGTCTGGCATCAGCAGCAGGAATTTTGCGCTTGCGCAGTCGCGCTTGATCGTCGCGAGGAGGAGTTCGATCCGCAGACCGCGTTCGGGATCCTCGATGTTCTGCGCCTCATCGAGCACGAGCAACGCTAGCGGCCTCGTAACGCGCTTGTTCCGAATGACCAGACTCATCTTCTCGGGTGTGAGAACCAGAACATCGAACAACTCGGCCGTGCTGCTGGAGGTCAGCAGAGCATCCTCAAAGGCGTCGATCTCCACCGCTCCCGTGAGCTGTTCGACATGGATGTTGAGGGGCTCGAGGTCGCGGCGCAAGCGCCGGGTGATCTGTGAAACAAGCGCGCGCGTTGGCGCGATGTACGCGACCCAGCCGCGATCTTCCTTGAACTGGTTGAGTGCTTGGAGCATTCGGAACTCGGCAAGGACGGTCTTGCCTCCCGACGTTGGGAGGCTCACGACAACCGCGCTGTAAGCTTGGTCAAGCAATCCCTGCTCTTGGAGCGCCGCCTGTTGGGGCGGCAGCAACTCGAAGAGCGGTTGCGATGCCTTCGTTAGCCGCTCAATGAACTGCGTGACTTGAGAGTTGATCCCGGAAACGGACCACACCGATGCCGCGACCATTCGGCGCGAAGCGACGTGCAGCCAGCGGAGCAGGAGTTCCAGCACAGCATCGCCGGCGTTCGTTGCGGCGCGACGCGCTGCGTCGAAGTGCTGATCGAGTTGCGGGTTGATGTTTGCCGGCTGCCCCTGCAGCACGTACGTGCTGAGAAGCTCCGTCGCACGCGCCCAGTGGTAAAGCGCAACGAGTTGATATGCCACGGAGTAGGTATCTCGGTCGGCGTCCTGCACGAGAACGTCCGCCTCGTACTGCTTCTGATCCGCGCGTAAACCCGCCACAATTTCGTGCACCGCTGCGAGATCGTCCCACTGGTTCTTTCTGAACAGGCGGGTCCAGCAGTCGAAGATGCGGAAGAGCACGCGTCGATCCCAAGTCACGTCAGCGACGGATGGCACGGCAATGTGCGTTGTGTTCTCACGAAGCCATCGCCGAAGGTCATTCGATCGCTCCCCGGCGTACGCTACGGCCGCAAGGTGCAGCACATGGAAAACTCGTTCCGGTGCCTCCTCCGGCACAGGGAGTGCGCGCTGCAACTGGAACGTGCGATACGCGCCTGCTTGGAGCTGCGCCTCTAGCGCATTCGCTCCCGCAGATGCTGGTGGCGGATAAAGATACGCGTCCAAGCCCTCAACTGCCGCCAGCTCGTACGCCGTCATGACGCGCTCGATGAGCGCGAAGTCTTCATCTGTGAAATCAAAGGTGAAACTGAATTGGTCTCCCAGTGATTGCTGTACGAGCAGATAACGAGAAGCCTCAAGCGCACGCTCCCGCCGCTCCGCGCCGACTGCTTGCAGCGCCCAATGCTCATCGAGCAACCGGAGTGTGCTTGCGGTGACGCTCATGGCTTCTTCTTCCGGTGCGAGGATGCTTGGGTCGCAAGCGTACTGATGGACTTGTCCGGCAGATAGAACGCGCGGAGGCCAATCGTCGTAGATTTCGGGCACGCTTTGCTCAACGCCGATGTCCGGCCGGAGAGATCATCCTTGTGCGGCTCGACATCGCGCACCATGACTCCGAAGAGCGAGACGTCCGTGTCGTTGGCGAGATAGCGCTTCGTCGCCGTAACGAACTTGTCGTACCACGCGGATTTTTGGGCACGCAACGCGAGGTAACGCAGGACGAGATGGTCCTTCACCTGCTTCGAGTCACGGAGCTGCTCAAGCTGTTTCTGGAGACCGCTGCGCCCGAACACGGCATGCGGGGGATACTTCTTCTCGCCCGACGTTTTGACCTCGCCGAATGCAAATCGAAGGGTTTCGTCGTGCTTCTGGAACCCTACGAGATCCGCACCGGTGGGGCTCGCATTCGGATTCCGAACGTCGCGACTGCTCGGCCACGGGAACTCGCAATCGTGATGGTCGATCAAGTACGCCTCGGCGATCGCTTCTCCGACCTGCCAATCTTCTACCTCGCGATCCCGCCCGAGCGCTTCGGCGATCCGGTCGCTCTCAAAGTGCGTGGATGCAACGCCGGCCAGTGCGTCGCCGATGTCAGCCTTGCCAGCTTCGTCCCACAAGATCGCCGGTAGGCGTTCCTTGAGCGCCGCCACAACCTCGGCCTCGGAGAACTGATGACCGGTCCCGGTGACGTGACCCGTTCCGATCGCATACACCGTCACGCCCTCTGCCATCTTCTTCATCTTGGGGGATTTACTTTGCGGCACCGCGATTGATTTCACCAGATCGCGAGTAGGCACGCAACTCCTTTCCGGTCGTTGCGCGGTGCCGCGAGGGACACCGGCGGAGCCCTCCGTCTGCTGCGCATCAACGCTACAGCTCGTAGACACGCACCTCCGGCTTGTTGTGGCGCTCTCCGAAGCCTTTAGGTAACCCGCCTTTCCCCGCCTTCACAAATGAGGCGGCGGCCCTGGACCTGCCTCGTCCAACGGCCACGACGCCCTGCTTTCCTCGGCCGCCGTTAGAATGAGCTGATGCTGAAGTCTTATCTTGGCAAGGTCTTCATCTCGTATTCATCGGGCGACAGGGATTTTGTCACTCGGATGAACGAGCGAATTAGGAGGACCGGGTATCAGACATGGTTAGACATGCACGAGCTTCTCGCGGGCGACGTGCTGAGCAGCGAGATAGCGGCGGGCGTTTGTGAGGCTCGCGTTGTCATCGTGGTCGTGTCTGAGATGTCGGTGAATTCAAAGTGGCTAAAATACGAGGTCAGCTTGGCCACGCCTCGGATGGTTGCTGGCGAGTGTCGAGTAATTGCGGCTCTTATTGATGACGTCGAGATTCCAGCCGAATTGTCGAACCTCGTCTATGTTGATTTTCGAGCTTCCTTCGATGAAGGAATCCGCCGCGTGCGAGCAGCATTGCGCGCGGAGAACGAACGCGCAGAGCGAGCTGCTGCATTTTGGACCGTCGCCCGCGAACTTATCCGCAGCACATTTGGGGGACGAGGACACGTGTCGTTTGATGGTGAATATGCAGCACGAGACTACGACATCGTCCACGTCGGTACGCCAACCGGTAAGGAGATCAAAGTCGTATTTGAAGTAGTGTCGGTGCACGGAAGCGAAGCCAGGCCTCTCAACGAACGGTGGTGGGATGAGTTCAGCGCAAACATGCTTGTGTTGCCCGAACGACTCTTCCTGATTGCTACGGAGCGCCCTGTGGAATTCGACTCCGTACATCCCAATCGACACACGCCCAAGCTATCTATTCGCGAGTTAGCGGCCGACGCTGGCGCGTACGCCGTATTTGTCGATTGTTATGGCATTGATCGTCGTGATTGGAAACCTCTATTTGACGTAGCAAAGAAGCTGCTCGAAGACACCGCCGCAACAATTGCGAATCTAAGCGAGCGCACGGCCTCATTCGAGTGGTCATCTGGGCTAAGAATCTACACGAAAGCCCGCCGCCGATGACCCAAAGCGCTCGCGCGCCTTCGGAGGCTATTATTTCAGCTCGATCGCTTGGCTGTTCGCTTTGCGCGTCGTTTACTGTTTTGGTCCTCCTCGCGGGAGTGTATCCGTCACGCATTCTCCTACCCACCAGCACGACCTGACTCGTAGGGTCGGCGCTGCCATTCGTATATTCGGTATGAGTTAGAGTGACTACCTCGAGAGAACGCTTTAAGAGCGCCTCACGACCTCCAGCGCCGCAACGTAAAGCTCTTCGCGGGTCCGTTCGGCCACCTCTAAGGGATCAGCCAATTCGAGAAAGAGCTCCAGTGCCTCGCGCAAGTTTGCGGACGCTTCGTCAACCGATTCTCCCTGGCTTGCCACATCGAGCGGACAGAGCGCGACGTAGCCGCCGTTCTCGCGGTAGATCATTGCGATAAATCGTTGCGTATCGCTCATGGGTCCTCGATTGTGCGTGCCTCATCCAATCGCGACGGACATTCACCCAGCCCACGGGAACGCACGCAACAGCCGGATATTATCGAATCGTCCCGATCGTCGAAAGTTCTGCTCGTCGGTTCGACGACGCCGCAAGTGGAGGACAGGCGATCCCGCCTGTCCTCCACGGCCCTCTCGGTTACTGCTTCGCCGGCTCGGCTTTCGGCGGCTCGGTCTTCGGCGCCGCAGCGTTCTTCCGGCGGCGCGGTCGAACGAGCGTGCGCTTCAGGTCCGTCACGTGGGGCCGGACGGCGTCTCCGGCATCCATGGTGACGAAACCCTTGGCGACGCGGTAAAGGCCGCGAGCGGTCCTCACCGCCTTCAGCTTGCGCCGCAGGATGGCCAGGTCCACGCGGCGGGCGAGGCGCGCGCCTCGTCGCGCATCCCGGTGTAGGCGAGCTCGAACGCGATCGCGTCGCGCAGGTCCGCCACGTCCGCGAGGGTGCCGCTCACGCCGGGCGTTGCTTCGGCGAAAAAGGCCGCTTTCTCCAGCGCGGCGGGAGTGGTCTGCCTCGCGATGCGGATCTCGGGCAGCGTCAGCGGCCTGGGATCCGCCTCATCGGGGAACTCCGCGCCCATGGCGCGCAAACGCTCGATGCGCTCGTGGGCGTCGGGGGTGAATCGATTGGCACTCGGGTCGACCGCCGGCTCGGCGGGGTGCGGGGGCTCCAGTACGTTACTCATGATGTTCCTTCCCTTTCAGTCAAACGGTTCGTGGTTTCTCTCTCGTGATGTCAGCGGGTTCCTGCGCAGTTGTCGAGAATATACATCTGGATACTAACGGTGTCAATAGAAACCGATAGTCGTCATATGAAAGCATGAGACGTTTCCTTGAGGTGGCATGTGCTGCCAAGCGAGGTCAGATCTCTGACGCGCGAAGCATCGTGGTTTGCAACAGGGAGAAGGTTGCTGCGAACAGAAGGGCGTTCACGAGCAGGCGAAGCGCAACCGCAGGTAAACGATGGGACGCGCGTGACGAGCGAAGGGCGTACGCTGCGAGAGAACCGCGTCCGGAAGCAAACGATCAGCCGGGCGCCTGCAAACGATCGGACGCGCGCGACAAACGAAGGGCGCACGCTGCAAATGAACGGCGTGCCGGTGCAAACGAACGGCCGATCGCTTGCAAACGAAGCGCGCACCCCTGCAAAACGAAGCGATGACGGTGCAAACGAAGCGCGTACGCTTGCGTTGTCAGCGTTGCCGCTTCCGTTCGCAAGGCATCGCCCTTCGCGTGCACCGAACCGCGCCTCATCTGCAGCGCGTACGCCTGCGTTGCCAGCGTTGCCGCTTCCGTTTGCAACGCATCGCCCTTCGCGTGCACGCGAATCGCGCCTCATTTGCAGCGCTCACGCCTGCGTTGTCAGCGTGGCCGCTTCCGTTTGCAACGCACCGCCCTGCGCGTGCACCCGAATCGCGCCTCATTTGCCGCGCGTGCGCCTGCGTTGTCGGCGTGGCCGCTTTCGTTTGCAACGCGCCGCCCTGCGCGTGCACCGAATCGCGCCTCATTTGCAGCCCGCACGCCCGTGTGCCAATGCACAGTCCATCCCTAGGTCAGCAGACGGCATGCATTTGCATCCGCGGCGGCGTTCATTTCCAGCGAAGTTGCTTCATTTTGCAACCCCGAGCCGAGTCGCGCAGGCGTGCCTCGCACGCAACTCCTGCCCGGCGTTCTGCTCGAGGTGCTCGCGAAGCCGCGATCAGTCGATCCGGGTGAACGTCCGGTAATGGTCGCGCGTGTAGTAGGTCTCGCCGCCCTTCCCTCGAACGACCCGCCGCGCGCCGCGGTCCTGCGAGCGCGGAGTGACGACGGTGTATTCGCGGTAATACCCGCGCTCCCGTTGCGGCAGGCGCCCCTCGCGATTCGCGAACACTCCGCCGTCGTTCCGGAACGGAAACGGCCCGCCGCGCGCGATGAGGTCGAGCGTCTTCTGCAGCTCCGCGCGCTCTTCGGCATCGCGAACGATCCCGTCATCCGGTTGCGCCTGCGCCGGCGTCTGCGCCGGCTTCTCCACTTGCGGCGGATCCTGCAATGGCGCCGGATTCGCGGCGCGGTCGCGTTGCTGCCAGTACGTGCCGATGGCGACGGCCAGCAGCGCGGCGATCCAGATCAGCGGATGCGGCCGGCGGCTCATGACCATACGAAGACCAGCTCCAGCTTCGCGGGATGCTCTTCGGCGGCCTCGAGCCACAGCTCCACCAGCGCCAGCGCCACGTCCGGAGCCTCGCGCCAGAGCGTCTCCGCCTCGTGCACCACCAGCAGCACGTCGCCGGGCACTTCGCGCAGACATTCGTCGAGCGCGTCCCAGTTGTGACCGAAGTAGTCGGGAAACTCGAGCGCCTGGGCCAGCTTCGAGAACAGCGCGTCCGCCGAAGTGATGGGACCACGAGTCACACCCGTCGGACTCAGCTTCGCGACCTCCGCCGCAGTGGCGAAATGGATCGGCAGCATCGCGTCGAAAGTATCACGAACGGTTGCGGGTGCCCGGGCCGTCGAACTGTAAAATGATCGCGATGTCCGACCGGATGAACAAAGCGGATCTCCTTGCATGGATCGAGCGCTGGGATCTGGTGAATGAGCGGCAGCGTGAAGAGGCCGCGCGAAAGACGCCGGCGGAGAAGTTTCTCGAGTTGGGCCATCTGATGGCCGCCGCCGACATGTTTCCGATGTCGCGCCGAAACCCGGCCGATGACGAAGCTCGCGAGTTGTGGGCGCAACTGCAGCGCCGGATGCGCGGGCGTGAGTGACCCGAAAACGATCGCTCAACTACGGGCGACGATTGCCGATCTGATGAGGTGGTTCGAGGGCGAGGACCTGCGCGCTGCGGTCATCGGAGGCGTGGCCGCAGGACTCCACGGACGGCCTCGCCTCACGAAAGACGTGGATGCAGTCGTATTCAGTGACGACGCTGCGGCACTCGTCGCGTCGGCAGGATCGTACGGGTTCGCCACGCGCATCGATGATGCTCTCGACTTTTCCCGGCGCACGCGAGTCCTTCTCCTGCGCCACCACTCCGGTGTCGACGTCGACATCTCGCTCGGGGCGTTGTCATTCGAAGCCGAAATCGTCGATCGCGCTCAAGTCATCGACATCGGCGGGCTCGCGATCCGAATCGCAACGCCGGAAGACCTCATCATCATGAAAGCGCTGGCCCGCCGACCCGAGGACATTGCCGACATTGGCGGAATCATCGATGTTCAGCACCAACTCGATGTAGACCGAATCCGCTTCTGGGTGCGCGAGTTCTCATCCGTGCTGGAGATGCCCGAGATCTTCGAGGACCTCGAACGGCTTCTCCAGCGAAGAAAACTCTAAAACCGACCTCCTACTCCGCGGGTGCCGGGTGCCCGAACAAAAACCCCTGCACTTCCTCGCAGCGCTGCTCGACGAGGAAGCGCAGTTGCTCGGGCGTCTCGACGCCTTCGGCGGTGACGGCGAGGTCGAGGCCGTGGGCCATGGCGACGATGGCGGAGACGATGGCGCGGTTGCTGCGGCTGTTTTCGATCGCCTGCACGAACTCCTGATCGATCTTCACGCGGTCGAGGGGGAAGCGGCGGAGGTAGCTGAGGGATGAGTGGCCGGTGCCGAAGTCGTCGATGGCGATGCGGACGCCGAGCTCGCGCAGTCCGGCGAAGGTCATGATCGTTCGCTCGGTGTTGAGCATGGCCGTGCTTTCGGTGATCTCGAGCTCGAGGGAGCGCGGCGCGAGGCCGCTCTCCTCGAGCGCGGCGGAGACGACCTTGTACAGGTCGGCGTGCTGGAACTGGCGCGGCGAGAGGTTGACCGAGATGCGCATGGCCGTCTTTCCCGCGAGCTGCCACTTCCTCGCCTGTGCGCACGCCTGGCGCAGCACCCACTCCCCGATCGGCACGATCATCCGCGTCTCCTCGGCGACGCCGATGAACGTGCCCGGCGGGACGAGGCCGTGGCCGGGGCGGTTCCAGCGCAGCAGCGCTTCCATCCCGGCGATCTGCCGCGTGTCGAGACGCACCTGCGGCTGGAAGTGCAGCACCAGCTCGTCGCGCTCGAGCGCGCGGCGCAGCGCGGTCTCGATCGACAGCCGCTCGGCCGCGCGCGTGTTCATCGCCGGCGTGCAGAGCTGATACGAGTTGCGGCCCGCTTCCTTCGCTCGGTACATCGCGCCGTCCGCGTTCTGCAGCAGCGCCTCCGCCGTATCGCCGTCCGCCGGGAAGAGCGCGATGCCGATGCTCGTGGTGACGTACAGCTCCTGCTCTTCGATGCGCAGCGGCTCGGCGACGGTGTCGAGGAGCTTCTGCGCGATCGTCGCCGCGTCGTCGGCCTTCTTCAGGCCGGCGAGCAGGATGGTGAACTCGTCGCCGCCCATGCGCGCGATGGTGTCGCCTTCGCGCAGCACGGAGCGGAGGCGCGTGGCGATGGCGCGCAGCAGCTCGTCGCCGAGGCTGTGGCCGAGGGTGTCGTTGACGTTCTTGAAGCGATCGAGGTCGAGGAACATCACCGCGACCGGCGTGCGCTGCCGCTTCGCGTGCGCGAGCGCGACGGTGAGGCGATCGCGAAACAGCAGGCGATTCGGCAGCCCGGTGAGCGCGTCGTGGTACGCCTGATACTCGACCTGCTCTTCGGCGCGCCGCCGCTCGCTGACGTCGCGCGAGACGGCGACGATCTCGGTGATCGCGCCGGTGGCGGGATCGCGCAGCGCGCGGCTCGTGCTCTCGAACCAGACCAGCGCGCCGTCCTTCCGGCGCACGCGATAGCTGAAGGTCTGCGGCTCGTCGAGGAGCTCGGTGATGCGGCGAAGGATGTGATGATCCTCGGCGATCGCGAACTCGAAGAGCGAGCGGCCGGTCATCTCCGCCGGCTCGAACCCGAGGATGCGGAAGGCGGCGTCGGAGACATAGACGAACCGCCCCCGAGCGGTGGTGCGGGAGATCATGTCGTTCGAGTTCTCCGCCATCAGCCGGTAGCGCGCCTCGCTCTCGCGCAGCGCGTTCTCGGCGAACTTGCGGTCGGTGATGTCGATCATCGTGCCTTCGAGGATCTCGGCGTCGCCGCCGAGGGTGTGCACGCTCTCGAGCAGCCAGACCGGCTCGCCGTCACGGCGGCGCAGACACACCTCGAGATTGCGAATGCCGCGCGCGGAGCGGATGGCGTCGACGAAGCTCTCGCGATCCTCCGCGCGGAAATAGAGATCGCGCGCATTGCGCCCGATCAACTCGTCGCGCGTGCCGTAGCCGAGCATCCGCGCCATCGCGTCGTTGCAGTCGAGGATATGTCCGTCGAGCGTGTTCCGATACACGCCGGCGAGGTTGCGCTCGAACAGCATCCGGTGGCGCATCTCGCTCGCGCGCAGCGCGTCGACCGCGCGGTTCCGCTCGATCGCGCCGACGAAGATCTCGCCGGCGATGCGCAGCAGCGCGATCGTCTCCTCCGACCACTCCGTTTCGGCCGATACCGTGCTGAGGCCGATCGTTCCGAACAGCTTCTTCTCCAGGACCATCGGCACGACGACCGCGCTGACGATCCCCTGCTTCTCGAGGAACCTCCGTTCGTTGATCGCCTCCGGCGGCAGATCGTCGAGCGAGTTGACGACGATGCGGCTGGCGTGCTGCAGGCGATCCACCCACCACGGAAACGCGGCCGCCGGCAGTTCGGGGATGCCGGCCTTCGTCAGGCCGATGCCCTCCGCGCTCCAGTCGTGGGTCATGCGCGCGCTGAGGCCGTCGCCGGACATGAGCCAGACGTGCGCGCGCTCGGCGCCGACGAAGCGTCCGAGGGCGCCGAGCGATTCTTCCATGGCGGCATCGAGCTCGTCGGGCTCGAGGCTCACAAAACGCGTGGAGATGCCGGCGATGAGCTTCTCGAACTCGGCGCGGTGGCGCAGCGCGTCCTGCGACTGGCGGCGGTCGAGCGCGTCGAAGGCCATGGCGGTCCAGGCGTCGGGGCGGATCACGACGCGAATCAATTTAGCAGCGTTTGCCCGCTTGTCATCCCGCGATCACACCTCTTCCAGCGCGTACACCTTCACGTTCACCTCGCGCGCGTAGTGGCGCAGGGGGGCGGAGTCGGCGCGGCGGATGCCGGCGGCCCAGACGAGCGTCTCCTCGAGGCCGGCGATCTCGACGCGCTGCGCGGGGTAGGGCTGGTGATGGACGCGCGCGCGGTAGAGCGTGTGATCGTCGTCCTGTGCGTAGAGGATGTAGCGCTCGAGCAGAAAATGATCGATGGTTCCGGGCGATGCGGGACCCACCGGGCCTTCGACGGGCCGGTAGTCGACGTGCAGGTTCGCGGGCTGCGCGCCGCGCGGATCGGTGCGGTGCGACTGGAACGCAATCTCCGGCAGCTGGCCGTCGGTCGCGCGGAAGTCGATGTTCGCGTCGTAGTACGCGAGCTTGTACATCGCGCGGGCGGCGGCGACGGCGAGCGCGCTCGAGGCGTCGAGGCTGAAAAACCAGACGCCGGGGTCTCGGCCGTCGAGATGGACGTAGGTCCGCACGTTCACCTCGTGGAAGCTCGAGATCCACGGAAGCGGCGGCGTCAGCGACGCGCGCACGCCGGTGATGGTGAAGGGCACCAGGCCGACGTACGCTTTCCCTTCGTGCGTGTCGATGGTGAGGCGCGGAGGGATGAGCGCCTGCAGCGCGGCGACGGGGATCTCCCAGTGCAGGAACAGCAAATGGTGCCAGTTCTGATGCAACAGCGGCATCTGGTCCGGCTCCAGCGTCGGGGTGAGACGATCGATGGTATCGTGATGGTGCATCGACCACGCGTTCCAGCAATGCGGGAGCCAACCGGCCCCGGAGGCTTCTATGAACTACGCCGTCGTCGTTCTCGCCACCGCCCTCACGGTTGGCTGTACCTCATCCCCGATGTCGCCGGCCTCCGCGACGACGCCGAACGCGAAGATTACTCCGCCGGAGATCATGTTCATCCAGATCGTCGGTCCCGCGGACCAGAATTTCCCCTCGGGGTCGATTCAGGTGCAGTACGGGATGCGCGTGCAGAATCGCGACAATGACACGATCACGCTGCGCAGCATCGAGCTCTCCTCGGTCGGCACGACGGGTCCGTACGTGCTGAAGCGCGACACCTTCTTCTTCCGCAAGAAGATCGATGCCGCGATGAGCGGCGACGTCACGTGGTGGGCGACCGCCATCGCGCGCGGCAACCCCTTCGCCCTCGACGCCCAGGCCCCCGTCTCCGTCCGCGCCACGGTCTTCTTCGAGACCCCGCAGGGCTCGTTCCGCAAGGTGCTGTTCCGCGACTTCAGCCAGTCCGGCACCGGCGCGGTGCGGGGGAATTAGGGGCTACGACTCGAAGAGGTCGTACTCGGCGACGGGGAGCTCGGCGCCTTCGCGCCAGCGCCAGGTCTCGAAGATGTAGAGGTCGAAGAGGAGCAGGTAGACCTCGCGGTACATGTCGGCGCGGGCGCGGACGCCGCGCCAGAATCCGAGCTTCGTTTCCTTGAAGACGTGGTCGAGGTCGCGGAGGATGGTCTGCTGCTGGCGGTAGCCGGAGCGGGCGCAGAAGCGGTTGAGCGCGGCTTCGATTTTGTAGTGCGCCTGGTATTGCGGCGGGACGGTCTCGAAGACGGCGCGGCGCATGACGCGGATGCCGGAGAGGACCGGGCCGAATTTCGCCTTGAGGTGCATGTAGTTCGCGAGCGCGCCGCGGGTGCGGACGCCGATGTTCATGTCACAGTCGCCGCGCGCGACGGGCGCGATCAGCGACTCGATGTGCTCCTGCGTGACGTTGTACATGTCGCCGTCGCAGAAGAAGAGGACGTCGTTCGCGGCGTTCGCGACGCCGACGGCCATGGCGAAGCCCTTGCCGTGGTTGTCGTGCAGCGCGATCGTCCGGATGCCGTCGAACCCCCTGCAGATCTCGACGGTGCGGTCGGTCGATCCGTCGCTGACGACGATGATCTCGTCGATCAGCGGGCTGCCGGTCAGTGCGCGAAGCACATCGGCGATCGTTTTTTCTTCGTTCCAGGCCGCGATGATTGCGGTCGTCTTCACGTTCACTCCTCGGACATCCGTGCGTTGGGGCGTACCGACAGGGGATAGTGCAACGGGTGGACCACGGATTCTATACGAGCGAGCCCGGCGGTCGTTTCATTCCCGAGGCCGCCGGGCGAGGCATTTGCACTGGCCGCGAACATCATGAAACGGACTCTGACCCTCGGAACGCTCCTCGCGGCCTTCTGTGTCATCGCGGGCCTGGCCACCCTGCTCCTCACCGGCTGTTCGGGTTTGCGCAGCGCGCTGAACATCGAGAATCCGCGCTATTCGCTGCGCAACATCCGCCCGCGCGTCGACATCGCGCTGCCGCTTTCGGCGTCGTCGATCGACATCGACTTCGATCTCGAGGTCGACAACCCGAACGACGTCGGCCTGCGGCTCGATCAGATCGACTTCAACCTGTTCATCAACGACTCGCACATCCTCGACAGCTTCAGCCAGCAGGACCTGCGCATTCCGGCGAACGGACGCGGCGACGTGCAGCTGCGCACGCGCATCGGCTATCAGAATGTGCGCTCGCTCTGGAATGAGATCGTGGATGTGATTCGCGGAGACCGCGCGCGCTATGAGCTGCGCGGGAACGCGTATTACCAGACGCCGGTGGGACGGTTGAAGTTTCCGGTGACGGTGTATTCGTCACGGTGAAGTGCTGCGTGCTGAGTGCTGCGTGCTGAGGAACTTCGCGGCACGCAGAACACAGCACGCAGCACCCGTTACTTAGTTACTCACATCCCGCACGACTTCGATCGTCTCCGCGAGATAGCGTCCGTTGTTGTTGACGCCCTTCACGCTGATCTGATCGCCGCGCTCGAGGTCTTCGACGCGGTAGTCGCGTCCCTGATAGACCACGCGCGTACGGCTGTCGTAGTAGATCGAGCCCTGCTGGTTCGACGTACCGCTCTGCCGCAGGTTGTTGATGTAGGTCACGTCCAGGTCGATGCGCTGGTTGCGCGTGTCGATCTGATCGACGTAGCCCTGCACGTCCGAGCTCTGCGTCGATGACGGACTACCGAGAATGATGTCGCCGAGGCTGCCGCCGTCCGTGCCCATACTTCCGCAGGAAGCAAGGAGCAGGGCGGCGAGTGCTAAAGTCGCGATTCGCATTGTTGTCCTCCACCCGTCTGAAAGAGCAAGGATCGAGCCGATTGACCGCCACGAACCGCAATCGTTTTCTCATACCCGCGCTCGCTTCCATCCTGTATTTCTCCCAGGGATTTCCGTTTGGCGTGGTCGACCGTACGCTGAACCTCTACCTCAGCGTGGCGCACGTCCCGCTGTCCACGATCGGCCTCCTCACGACCGTCGGCATCGCGTGGACACTCAAGCTCTTCTGGGCGCCGCTCGTCGACGCGATCGGAACGTATCGCGCGTGGATCTTCGGCGCGCTGGTCGTGATCTCGCTGTCGATGGGAATGATCGCGGCCGTGCCGGCGGCGAGCACCGCGTTCTGGATCGCGGTGTCGCTGCTGGCGCTCGCGTCGGCGACGCAGGACATTGCGATCGACGCGCTGACGATTCGCATTACGCCGCGCGAGCTCCTCGGCATCGTGAACTCCGCGCGCGTGACGGCGTTCCGCGTGGCGCTCATCGCGGCCGGCGGCGGCATCGCCGTCGTCGCGACGTACCTCGGGTGGCGCGGCGCGCTCGGCCTCATCACGTTCATTCCGCTGCTGATTCTCGTCGTCCTCCTGTACGCGCTTCCGCGCGACGCGGGAGGCACTGAACGCGAGGCGAATCCGATGCGCGCGCTGCTCGAATGGCTCGCGCGTCCGGGCTCGAAGATGCTGATCGCGGTCGTTCTGCTCTATCGGCTCGGCGACTCCGCGCTGCGGCCGATGATCGTGCCGTACTGGATCCACCGCGGCTTCAGCGCCGCCGAAGTCGGCAACGTGACGACGACGCTCGGCATGATCTGCACGATCGCCGGCGCCATCGCGGGCGGCGCGTTCGTCGCGCGCTACGGCATCTTCCGCGGATTGCTCTGGCTTGGCCTGCTGCAGATGCTGTCGAACCTCGGATACGCGTTCGTCGCCTCCAGCACCGCCGGACGTTCCGCGCTTTACGGCGCGGCGGTGCTCGAGACCTTCTGCGACGGACTCGGAACCGCGGCGTTCCTGTCGTTCCTGATGTTCATCTGCGAGCGCTCCAACGCCGCGACGGAGTACGCGATGCTGAGCGCGGTCTTCGCGATCTCGCGCACGCTGGCCGGCTCGATCAGCGGCTTTCTCGCGCAGGACCTCGGCTATGCGAAGTACTACTGGCTCACCGCGGCGCTTGCGCTTCCGGGTCTGGCATTATTGCCGCTGATCCGCGAGCGGGTCCGCGGCGAGGTGTCAGTAATCGCCACAGACGCATGATCAGCACGCGCCGGATTATTCACGATGCGCCACCGGATTTTCATCGACGCCATTCAGCCCACCGTCACAGTGACCGGTGACGAGTTCCACCACTCCATCCGCGTCGTCCGCGTGCGCGAGGGCGAAGAGGTCGAAGTCTTCGACCGCGCGGGCAAAATGGCGAAGGCGGTCGTCGCATCGATCGCGAAGGATTCCGCCGTCCTCAACGTCGGCGAGGAGATCCCGTCGCGCGAGTCGACGATCGCGATCGACCTCGCGATGGCGATCATCAACCTCGACAAATTCGAGCTCGTCCTGCAAAAAGCGACCGAGCTCGGCGTCCGCTCGATCATCCCCCTCATCACCGAGCGCGTCGAGCTCCGCCCCGAACGCTACTCCGGCAAAGCCGCCCGCTGGCAGAAAATCGTCTTCGAAGCCGTGAAGCAAAGCGGACGCTCACGCGTTCCGGCGATCGAGGAGCCGGTGGAGCTCGAAGAGTTGTTGAAACGCGAAGGCACGAAGATCCTCTTCGACGCCGACGCATCCCCAGCAACCCAGCAACCCAGCAACCCAGTAACCCTGATCATCGGTCCCGAAGGCGGCTGGAGCGATCACGAGCTCGAAGCCGCGCGCACCGCGGGCTGCGAATTCGCCCGCCTCGGCCCCCGCCGTTTGCGAGCGGAAACCGCCGCCATCGCCGCGGTGGCGATCCTCACCGCCCGCCTCGGCGATCTGTAGTAGATTCACCGCCGCAATGGCCGACACTCTCACCATCACTGACAACCGGACCGGCAAAACGTACGACGTGCCGGTCAAAGAAGGGACCATTAAGGCTCTCGACCTGCGGCAGATCAAAGTCGCGGACGACGAATTCGGCCTGATGACCTACGACCCGGCGTTCATGAACACCGCGTCGTGCCGCAGCTCGATCACCTTCATCGACGGCGACGTCGGCATCCTCGAATACCGCGGCTATCCGATCGAGCAGCTCGCCGAGAACAGCACCTATCTCGAGGTCGCGTACCTGCTGCTCAACGGCGAGCTCCCTTCGAAGGACCAGCTCGCGCAGTGGGAGTACACGGTCACCCACCACACCATCCTCAACGAGAACTTCCGGCGGCTGATCGACTCCTTCCGCTACAACGCGCATCCGATGGGACGGTTCATCTCCTCGATGGCGGCCCTCGGCACGTTCTATCCGGAGTCGAAGGAGATCTTCGATCCCGCCGTCCGCCAGAAACAGATCGAGCGGATCATCGCCAAGGTCATCACCATCGCCGCGTTCAACTATCGCAGCACGGTCGGGATGCCGTACGCGTACCCCGACAACGACCTGTCGTACGCCGGCAACTTCCTGAACATGATGTACAAGATGACCGAGGTGAAGTATGCGCCGAGTCCCGTGCTCGAGCATGCCCTCGACGTCCTCTTCATCCTCCACGCCGACCACGAACAGAACTGCTCGACCAACGCCATGCGCGCCGTCGGCAGCTCGCACGTCGATCCCTACTCCGCGGTCGCCGCCGCCGCGGCGGCGCTCTACGGCCCGCTGCACGGCGGCGCGAACGAAGCCGTCATCCACATGCTCAACGAGATCGGGTCGAAGAACAACATCCCCGAGTTCATCAGGCGCGTGAAGGAAGGCGACGGCCGGCTGATGGGCTTTGGCCACCGCGTCTACAAGAACTACGACCCGCGCGCGAAGATCATCAAGCGCGTGGCGTACGAAGTGTTCGAAGTCACCGGCAAGAACCCGCTCATCGACATCGCCGTCGAGCTGGAGCGGATCGCGCTCGAGGACGAGTACTTCGTCAAACGGAAGCTCTATCCGAACGTCGACTTCTACTCCGGCCTGATCTACCAGGCGATGCGCTTCCCGATGGAGATGTTCACCGTGCTCTTCGCCATCCCGCGCGTTTCCGGCTGGCTCGCGCAGTGGCAGGAGATGCTGAACGACTCCGATCAGAAGATCGCGCGCCCGCGGCAGATCTACACCGGCTCCAGGACGCGCGACTACGTCGCAATCGACAAGCGCGGTTAGCGCCGGAACACGCCCGCCCACCACTCGCCCTTTTCGCGCTCGCGCACGAGCTCCAGGCCGTGGGCGAGCGCGGCGTCGACGACGACGTCGCGTTTCACGGCGAGGATCCCGCTGAGGATGAGCTGCGCGCCGTCGGCCATGCGCGACACGACGTCCGGCAGGAGCGGCAGGATGACCTCGGGGATGATGTTCATGGTCAGCACGTCGAACGCGCCGCCGCGCAGCGCTTCGATGCTGCCGATGAACAGCGCGAGCTCGACGCCGTTGCGCATCCGGTTGTCGCGCAGGGCGCCGTAGGCATCGACGTCGTTGTCGAATGCGATCACGCTCGACGCGCCGAGCTTCACCATCGCGATGGCGAGGATTCCGCTGCCGGAGCCGACGTCGAGGCCGCGCCGCTCGCGCAGTTCCATCGACTCGAGCATCTCGATGCAGAGGGACGTCGTTTCGTGCGAGCCGGTGCCGAACGCCTGCTCCTGCGGCACGACGATCGTCAGCCGCTCGCCGCCCTGCGGCAGCAGCGACGCGTCGGGGGCGACGACGAAGCGCTCGCCGATGACGATCGGCTCGAGCGACTGCTCGTAGCGCTCGAGCCAGTCGACGCGCTCGCGCTCGATCGCGCGCAACTCGAATTCGCCGAGGAGCTCCGCGGCGGCTTCGCGATCCTCGGCGGAGTCAAAGTACGCCTCGACCCTGCCGTCGGTGGACGTGCTGCCGGTGAACGCGGTCAGGAAGAGGCGCGACTGGATGAGTTCTTCGTCGCCCCCTGTTAAAGCACGGATCTCCAGGATAAAATCACGCATCGCCGCTGCCGAAGTGCGCGCGATAGTCTTCCATTGCCGCCTGCACGACCGCGGCGGCGTGATCGAATCCGTAGCGCGATACGATCCGGATGCGCGGCGGCTCGCCCGGCACGAGCTTGTAGGTCGAGAAGTAGTGCTCGAGCCGCTCGATCAGGACGTCGGGGACGTCGGTGAGGTCGGTCGCCTCGCCCCAGACGTAGTCGCCCTGCAGCACGGCGATGATCTTGTCGTCGGCCTCGCCGCGATCGTGCAGCTGCAGCCCGCCGATCACGCGCGCCGGAATCAGGATCTCCGACTTTGTGATCGGACGCTCGCTGAGCACGCAGATGTCGAGCGGATCGCCGTCGCCCTTCTCCGCTCCCGGCGAGAGCCGCGTCACCTGCTCCGCGCAATAGGTCTGCGGGATGAAGCCGTACAGCGCCGGCGGCTGCGACGACGTCCGCTGCGGGCGATCGACCTTGAGATACCCGCTCGCCTTGTCGACCTCGTACTTGATGAGATCGAACGGCGTGATCTCGACGAACATGTTCACGACGCGCGGCGCGTCGGCGCCGGCGGAGAGTCCGTGCCACGGGTGGGGGCGCCAGCGCGAGAAGGTCATGCGCGCGCGATTGTAGCTTCATGCCATGGGTAGGGATTTGGGCGGGATGGACTCTCCTGAATGAATGCCTTCCTCACGGTCCAGGATGGCGCTCCGGCATCCGTCGGATTTGTGGGCGCTCGCTCTGGTGGCGACGGTGCTGGCGGTCCAGCTCTGGCTGTTCTTCCGCGTCGCGAGTCCGTGGTGGGCGGGCGCCGGCGTCGTGGCGCTGTTCCCGTTGCAGTCGGTGACCGTCGGGTGCGTTCACTACCAGGCGCACCGCGCGGTGTTCGCGACGGCGTGGCTGAACCGGCTGTACGAGATCGTCCTCTTCTTCCAGACGGGGCTTCCGCCGTACCTGCTGACGCTGCACCACAACCTCGGCCATCACCGCGAGTATCTCGATCCCGTGCGCGACACGCTGCGCTGGAAACATCCGAACGGCGAGCCGATGCGCTTCGGCCGCTACGTCTGGATCAACTTCCGCGATCTCATTCCGAACACGCTGGCCGTGGGACGAAACCATCCCGTCCCGCTCGCGCGGATGATTCGCTTCCTGCCGGCATGCGTGCTTCCGCTGTGCGCGCTCCTGGCGATCGATCCGCTTCGCACGCTGCTCGTGCTCGTCGTGCCGATGCTCGCGAACACGCTCAATCTCATCCGCATCGGCTATCAGCAGCACGCCGGTCTCGACACGAGCGATCCCCTGACCGCCTCACGCGATGTGGAGGGCCGGCTCTACAACCTGCTCACGCTGAACTCCGGCTATCACACCGCGCATCATCTGAAGCCGGGGCTGCACTGGTCGGAGCTGGCGCGGTTGCACGAGGAGGCGGTGGCTACGAGAAGAAGTCCTTCACCTTCTCCAGCAGCGGCTTCTCCGTGGGCGGCTGCTCGCCGTCAATGACGGCGAGCTGTTCGAGGAGCGTGCGCTGTTCGGGGCTCAGCGACGTCGGGATGCGGACGGCGACGTGGACGTAGTGATCGCCGCGGCCGCTGCCGTCGAGGAAGGGGACGCCTTTGCCGCGGAGGCGGAAGACCTGGTTCGGCTGCGTGCCGCCGGGGACTTTCAGCGACTCCGAGCCGTCGATGGTCTCCGTCTTCACGTCGCCGCCGAGGGCGGCCTGGGTGACGCTGACGGCCTGCTCGGAATGGATGTCATAGTCGCGGCGCGTGAACCTCGGGTGATCGCGCACGCCGATGAACACGTACAGATCGCCGGCGGGACCGCCGTTGAAGCCTGACTCCCCTTCGCCGGCGACGCGCAGACGCGAGCCGTCGTCGACGCCGGGCGGGATCTTCACGGAGATCTTCTTCTCTTCCTGAACGCGGCCCGCGCCGTTGCACGCCGTGCACGGATCCTTGATCACTTTTCCCGCGCCGCCGCACTGCGGGCACGTCCGCGCGACGGCGAAGAAGCCCTGCGAGTAGCGAATCTGTCCGCGGCCCTGGCAGCCCGTGCACGTCACCGGCTGCGTGCCCGCACGCGCGCCCGAGCCGTGGCACGTCGCGCACGAGATCACGCGCGGCACGTTGAGCGAGACGTCCTTGCCGAACACCGCCTCCATGAAATCGAGCTGCAGGTCGTAGCGGAGGTCGTTGCCGCGCGCGGCGCGCGAGCCGCGGCGTCCGCCGCGATTGCCGAAGAAATCGCCGAAGCCGAAGAGATCGCCGAGGATGTCGCCGAAGTCGGCGAACTGATTCGGATCGAACCCGCCGAAGCCGCCCGCGCCCTGGTGGCCGAAGCGGTCGTACTTCGTTCTCTTCTCGTCATCCGACAGCACGCCATACGCCTCGGCGGCTTCCTTGAACTTCTCCTCCGCCTCCGCGTCGCCCGGATTCTTGTCGGGGTGATGCTTCAGCGCGAGCTTGCGGTACGCGCGCTTGATGTCGTCGATCGTCGCGGTGCGCGCGACGCCGAGCACTTCGTAGTAATCACGTTTTTCGATCGTTGCCATGGGTTACGTGGTGGTGCTGTCCGAGGACGAAGAGACTTTCAGCGGGTTGTAGAGCATCACGCTCGTCAGGATGCGCGAGGCCGCCTGCAACTCGAAGATCGCATCGTTGATGACCTGTTTCTCTTCCGCCGTCGCCGCTTCCTTGGCGCGCGTCAGAATGCGCAGCACGCGGTTGCGGTCATCCTCGTTCAGCAGCTTGCCGAACTCCTTGAAGACCTTGTCGTTGGTATAAATCATTCCCTCGAGCTTGTTCTGCATCATCCGCAGCTCGCGGCGCGCGGAGTCGGTGCGCTGATGCGCGGAGGCTTCGTTGATGATGCGGTCGATCTCGTCCTTCGACAAACCGCCGGCGGGATTGATCTGCACGCCCTGCGACTGGCCGGTGGCCTGATCGCGCGCGGTGACGTTGACGATGCCGTTGGAGTCGATGGAGAACGTGACCTCGACCTGCGGCACGCCGCGCGGAGCGGCAGGGATGCCGATCAGATCGAACTTGCCGAGGGACTTGTTCTCGCGCGCGAACTCGCGCTCGCCCTGCAGCACGTGCACCTGCACGCGCGTCTGATTGTCGGCGACGGTGGTGAAGACGAGCGAGTTCTTGGTGGGGATGGTGGAGTTGCGCTCGATCAGTTTCGTGAACAGGCCGCCATGCGTCTCGATGCCGAGGGACAGCGGCGTGACGTCGAGGAGCACCATGTCCTTGATGTCGCCGCGCAGGATGCCGCCCTGGATCGCCGCGCCGACCGCCACGACTTCGTCGGGATTGATGTTGCGGTTCGGATCCTTCCCGAACACTTTCTTCACCGCCTCGATCACCCGCGGCATGCGCGTCTGACCGCCCACGAGCACGACTTCGTCGATCTGCTTCGCGGTCACGCCGGCGGAGCGGAGCGCGTCGTTGACCGGATCGATCGTGCGCTGCACGAGGTCCTCGACCATGCGCTCGAATTCCTTGCGCGTGAGAACGGCGTTGAGGTGTTTCGGGCCGGTGGAGTCGGCGGAGATGAACGGGAGCGTGATGCGCGACTCCTGTTCCATCGACAGCTCGCACTTCGCGCGCTCGGCGGCTTCCTTGAGCCGCTGCAGCGCCATGCGGTCGTCGCGGAGGTCGATCTGCGTGTCGCGCTCGAACGTCTCGATGAGCCAGTCCATCACGCGCTTGTCGAAGTCCTCGCCGCCGAGGTAGGTGTCGCCCGAGGTCGAGAGGACTTCGAAGAGGCCGTCCTCGAGCTTGAGGATGGAGATGTCGAACGTGCCGCCGCCGAGGTCGTAAACGGCGATGAGCTGGTTCGCTTTGTTGTCGAGACCGTATGCGAGCGCGGCCGCCGTCGGCTCGTTGATGATGCGCAGCACTTCGAGGCCGGCGATCTTGCCGGCGTCGCGCGTGGCCTGGCGCTGCGAGTCGTTGAAGTACGCCGGCACGGTGATGATGGCCTCGGTGATCTCCTCGGCGAGAAAGTCTTCCGCGAAGGCCTTGATCTCCATCAGCACGTACGCGGAGATCTCCTCGGGCGAGAACTCGCGGTCGCGCACGCGCACCTTCACGTCGCCGTTGTCGGCGGGCACGAGGTTGTACGGCAGGATGTTTTTCGCGTGCGCGACTTCGGTGGAGTCGAACTTGCGGCCGATGAGGCGCTTGATCGCGAAGACGGTGTTGAATGGATTCGTGATCGCCTGGCGCTTCGCGATCTGTCCGACCAGCCGCTCGCTGTCCTCGGTGAACCCGACGACGGACGGCGTGGTGCGGCTGCCCTCACGGTTCGGAATCACCTGCGGCGTCGTGACGTCCACGACGGCGACGCAGGAGTTCGTCGTACCGAGATCAATGCCGAGGATTTTCGCCATGTTCTATTTGTCCGGCCCGACTATTTGTCCGGCCCACCGACCGCGACTTTCACCATCGCCGGACGAAGCAGCCGGTCGTGAAGAAAGTATCCCTTCTGCAGCACCGCCGACACCGTGTGAGACGGCACCGACGGATCTTCTTCTCTCACGACCGCTTCGTGGATGTTCGGGTCGAACGGCACGCCCGACTCTTCGATCGGCTTCAGTCCATGCTTCTGCAGGATGTCGTACAGCTGCTTGTAGATCAGCAGCACGCCTTTGTGGAAGTCGTCGCCTTCCTCGGCATGCTCGAGCGAGCGGTCGAAGTTGTCGAGGACCGGAAGGAGGTCCTTCAGCAATCCCGCCATCGCGTACTTGTAGAACTCTGTTTTCTCGCGCTCGGTGCGGCGGCGGAAGTTTTCAAAGTCGGCGAGCAGGCGGAGATAGCGATCGCGCAGCTGCTCGGTCTCCGCGTCGGACGCGCCGCGCGGCGCCTCGGTCGCGGCCACGGCCTCCTCGGCGGTCGCCTGCATTTCGCGCTCGATCTCTTCGACCGACTCGCCGGTGTCTTCGATGACGTAGGTATCGTCGTCAGCGTCGGGAGTTTTGCTGGTGTCCATCAGGTGTGGTGCTCCTGTTCTTCTTCTTCGATGCGGTGACTCAGCGCCCGGCCGAGGTAGTCCACGAGCGGTGCCATGCGCGCGTACTCCATGCGCATGGGTCCGATGATGCCGACCATGCCCAGCGGCGCCGCGTGCGATCCATATCTGCGCGCGACGATGCTGAAGTTGTGGCTCTGCGTGAAGTCGTTTTCCGAGCCGATCAGAATCTGCAGCCCCTCTTCATTGAGACACGACTCGAGGATCTCGACGAGCTTTTCTTTTTCCTGCAGCGCGAGAAACGTTTTCCGAAGCGCGGCGGCGTCGGAGTACTCGGGCTTGTTGAGAATCGAAGCCGCGCCTTCGACGTACAGCTCGCGCGGCGCAACGTCGTTCACGGCCTCGATGCCGAGGCTGATCGCCTTCTGCAGCATCTGATCGTGCTGCGCCCGCTCCTCCGCGGTCATGCGGATCAGACGGCGGCGGATGAGATCGAGCGTGCAGCCGGCGAATTCGACGGTGATGTAGCGGCCGATCGTCTCCAGCTCCTCGCGCGTGAACGCGAAGCTCGTCTCGATGACCTTGTTCACCACGACGCCGTTCGCGCCGACGATCACGCACATGATGCGGTTGTCGGCGACGAGGATGAAGTCCATCGAACGGATGGCGAACTGCAGCAGCGTCGGCATGAACACGACGCCGACCTGGTCGCTGAGCTTGGAGAGCAGGCTCGAGGCGAGGTGCAGCACTTCGTCGATCTCGCTTGCGTGACCGACCTGATCGTCGATCGCTTCGCGCTCCCGCGTCGAAAGGACGCGCGAGCGCATCAGATGGTTGATGAAGAAGCGGTAGCCGCGGTCGGTGGGGATGCGGCCGGCGGAGGTATGCGGCTGCTGGAGATAGCCGAGGTCCTCGAGATCCGCCATCACGTTGCGGAGGCTGGCGGGAGAGAGATCGAAGCGCCCGCACTTCGAGAGCGTACGAGAGCTGATGGCCTCGCCGCTGGCGATGTGCTGCATCACGATCTCACGCAGCACTTCACGTGCGCGTGGCTCGAGGTCCAAACCGCTGAGGTCGTATCGCGTTGCCATGTCCTGCCCGCCTGGCAGTCTCCCGGAAGGAGTGCCAGGCCACTGTAGGAACAGGCCGGGGTGGTGTCAACAATCCGCGTTCAGCAGCGTTCTTTGACGATGAGCGAGGCCTGGCGCTCGAGCGAGTCGCAGCAGGTCGTCCATCGCGAGTCGAACCAGCCGTTTTCGCGGTCGCTGATCGTGACTTCCACGACGGGCTCCCCATGCTCGTCGCACCGCAGCCGCGCGGCGCGGTCGAGGCGTTCCTGGAGTCGTTCCCGCAAACCGGCGTCGCGTTCCTTGATCGTCACTTTCATATTTTTGATCTCCATTCAGATGACCGCCGGTACGGCTCGACGCGCCGGCAGGATTGCAGCCCATCGCGCCATCACATCCTGCGGCACGATGAACTCGAAGGACTGGCTATGCGCGCGCAGACGAAGAACGGCGCCGCTCGCGATCGCGTAACCGGTGGCGAGCTCGGTGTCGTATTCGATCTCGTGGATGTTCTCGAGGTCGATCGACGCTTCCATGTCGGGGTTTTCGTAGAAGAGCGTGGACTGCGTGACCGCGAGCGCGACGTCGAGATGGCGGTTGCCGTCGACGAATTCTCCGCGGCTGACGAGGCGCGAGCTCGCGCGGCGGCGGTCATTGAATACGGCGATGCGGTCGGTGCCGAGGCGGCGATAGAGGTTCCACATCAGCAACGCGAGGACGACCAGAGCGGCGAGCGTCAGCCACGTCAACATACCCCTCCTTTTCGGAACTCATGCGCGCTGCCGGTTCCGGAGGCTAAGAGGAGTGAGTCCAGCGAATCTGACTTAGTTCAGATGGACTGAAGCGGCAAGGAAGTTTCCGCGCCGTGCCTCCACCATACGCGCTTTCGGCAGGATTGTCATTGCGCGCAGGCGCGGCCGCTCATCAAACTTCAGCCGGGTACGCCAGTAATTCGGTTTTCGACTCGTGTGCGCCAGAGCCAACGAGCTCGCCGATCGCCGGGTGATTTGAAATCAGATCGGCCGCCATTTGAATCTCCTGCCACGACCGAACACGTCTCGTTCAATGCGAGCGCGGAAATCGTTCCAATCGGACGTCACCGCTTCGCCACTATCGAGTGCAGCGCAGCGGCGCTCGATCTCGCGCGCCCATGCCTCGTCGACACCCTCGCGATCGTCATCGTCAAGGCTCTCGAGCAGGCGTGCCGCCATCTCCGCGCGCTCTTGCTGGGGTAATTCGAGCGCAACCGTCAGCAGCTTTCTGGCATCGTGCATGACGGTTCAAGTTTAGCCCAGGAAGGTTGGGATCCGTCGCGCCGGAGTAACGCCACTACCGAACGCGCTCCGCAATGCCAGTGCGGATGGCGCGCTTCACGATCGACTCGAGCTCGCCCTCGAACACTCGTTCGAGCGCCTCCTGGCGGCGGTCGAGGCGCTCTTCCTGGCGCTCGTACTCGCGCAGCTCGCGCTCGACGTCGCGGAGCTGGGAGCGGAGCGTGCGGATGCGCGCGGTGTCGTCGGCCCGGTCCTCGTCCTCGTTGTCATAGAGGGCGTCGAGCTCGTCGTCGAGCCGGCTCTCGCGACGCTCGAGCGGCCGCATTCGTCTGTGCAGCGCCTCCATGTCGGGGGTGAGCGCCTCCATGGGGCGGGCGGCGCGGGCGATCTCGGCGAGCGTGGCGGCGTCGCGGATCAGCACCTCGGTTCCGTCGACGCGCGCCCAGAGGTACTCGCCGGTGAAGCGCTTCTGCAGGCGCAGCACGTCATCGAGCGATCCGTGGGAGATCGTGGCCGTCGACCCGCCGCCGCGGGCGTAGACGTAGGTGAATCCGCGGCGGCCGGCGCCGGATGCGGCGACCGCGACTGCGAGAAGGAACGAAAAGAGGAGAGAGCGTCGCATAATGGAATGGACGGCGCACACGCCTGCCGGTTAGCCATGCGCAAGCTCATTTTTTTCCTGCTCCTCGCCCTGCCGCTCTCCGCCGTGACGGTGGACCGGATCGCGGCCGTGATCGACCGGCAGGTGCTGACGGTCAGCGAGATCACGCAGATGATGGAGATCCGTTTCTTCGCGCGCGCCGCGAAGTCGGACGACGAGGCGCGGCGCGAGGTGCTCGACGCGCTGGTGGCGCAGGCGCTGCGGTATCGCGACGTCGAGCGCTTCGGCGCGGACGAGATTCCGCGCGACACGATCGAGGCGCGGATCGAGGAGATCGAACGGCGATTCACTTCGGAGACAGAGTTCACCGCGGCACTCGCGCGCGCGGAGCTCACGCTCGACGAGCTGCGCGCGCTGACGAAGCGGCAGTTGCAGGTGGAGGCGTACATCCAGGAGCGCTTCGCGCCGCTGGTGTTCGTTTCCTCCGAGGACATCGAGGACTACTATCGCGGCCCGTGGACGGCGCAGCGGCGCGAGCGCGGCCTGGCCATTCCGCCGCTCGAAGAAGTGCGCGACGAGATCCGGCAGGCCATCCGCAGCTCGCGCCTGCAGGAGGAAATCGACAAGTGGACCGCGCAGTTGCGCGCGCGTGCGAACGTGGACGTCTATGCCTGGCGCTGAGATGACGACACCGCGAGTCTCGATCGTCACATCCACGTACAACCGCTCCAACGTCCTTCGCTTCACGATCGAGTCGGTACTCGCCTCGACGGTCGCCGACTGGGAAATGATCATCGTCGGCGATGCGTGCACCGACGACACCGCCCACGTCGTCGCTTCGTTCGGCGACTCGCGGATCTCGTTCGTGAACCTGCCGGTGAACTCCGGCGAGCAGGCGACGCCGAACAACGAGGGCGTGCGGCGTGCGCGCGGCGAGTACGTCGCGTTCCTGAATCACGACGACCTCTGGACGCCGGACCATCTGGCGACGTGTCTCGACGCGATCGGCGAGGGCGACTTCGTGTCGACGCTGACGCTCGTGATCGATCACCATGACGTCGCGCATCTCGCCGGCGTCACGAAGAATCGCGAATATGCACCCGAGCTCTTCGTCCCGGCGTCGTCGTGGATGCTGCGGCGAACGTTCGCCGACCAGGTCGGGCCGTGGCGGCCGGCGCGCGAGCTCTTTTTCGCGCCGTCGCAGGAGTGGCTGTTCCGCGCGTGGAAGCAGGGGCATCGGCTGCCGTCCGTCGCGAAAACGACGGTGATCGCGGTTTTCTCCGGCCAGCGAAAACACGCGTATGCCGAGCGGCACGAGGCGGAACAGGCGCGGTACCTCGAGCTCCTGCGCAGCGATCCTCTGTTTCTGCAGCGCATGCTGGAGGAGGTCGCGTCGCGGCTGACGCTCGAGGTCAATGCCGCGACGCCGCTGCGTCACTTCAACCGCGCGGTCAAAGCGCTGGTGCGGCGCGCGACGCTGAGCGCCGGTGTGCATCCGCATTCGCTGCGCAACGCCGTGCTCTTCCGGCGCAGGGGCGCGTTCCTCGACTCTCTCCGCCGCAATCGCGGCCTCACTCCCCTTCCCCGCAGGAGAACGACTTGAACTGGTTGTCTGGAAACGCGACGAAGGACGCGCAGACGCTGACCGCGCAATGGACGCCGGCGGCGATGCGGCTCATCGACGGCGTGAGCGTGCGCGAGGTGCTCAATGTCCCGAAGCACAATGGGTATCTGACGGAGCTCTTCCGGCGCGAATGGTTTGCGGATGCGGAGCCGGTCGATCAGGTGTTCCAGGTGGTGCTGGAGCCGGGCGCGATCTCGGCGTGGCACGCGCACGCGCAGACGCTCGATCGCCTCTTCATCGCCTACGGTGTCGCGCGGGTGGTGCTCTACGACGCGCGCGACGACTCGCCGACGCGCGGGCTCGTGAACGAGTTTCGTTTCGGCACGGTGCGGCCGGCGCTGATCAACATCCCTCCGCGGGTCTGGCACGGCGTGCAGAACCCCGGCAGCGCGCCATGCGTGATCGTGAATCTCGTCGACCGCGCGTATGACTACGAGGATCCGGATCATTTTCGGCTGCCGGTGGGCGCCGCGGAGATTCCGTTCGCGTTCTGATTTGCGGTCACACGGTCACTCCGGCCACTCGGGGGCGGGCTTGCCGCGCCAGACCCAGGCGATGAAATCGGTCAGCGGGGGCTCGATGCCGGCGGCGCGGAGGCGGGCATTGACCTGTGCGCGATGATACGTGCTGTGTTGCGTGATCTGGAGCATCGTCTCGCCGAGGGTCGACGGTTCGGGCGCATGGCCGATCGCTTTTTCGACCCAGCGACGCCAGGTCACTTCGGTCGTGTCGTCGAGCTGGTCCTCGCGAACGCCGGCGAGATGCGCGGGCAGCTGCTCGTGATACTCGCGCGCCCATTTCAGGAGCGACGGCAGATCGGGACAGGCGCTGAAGTCGCGGAACGGAGGCGTGGCTTCGCCGCGCCAGACGGAGAGGAACGCGTGCTGGACCTGATGGATGTGGAACAGCAGGTGATACATCTTCTCGTCGTACGGCGCGGCGATGGCCGTGCGCCAGACCGTCGCGTCGGCCCATGTCATGTGGCGGAACAGGTCGTCGAAGTAGCGCGGCAGCGGCATGAGTGAAATCGTATGACGAAACCCGACTTCCTCGTGATCGGCGGCGGCATCGTCGGCCTCTGCGTCGCGCGCGAGCTGAAGCGGCGCGACCGCGGCGCGACGGTGACGCTGCTGGAGAAGGAGCCGTCGTGCGGCCTGCACGCGAGCGGCCGGAACAGCGGCGTGCTGCACGCGGGCCTCTACTACACGCCCGACTCGCTGAAGGCGCGCTTCACGCGCACCGGCAACGAGCAGCTCACGGCGTATTGCGTCGAGCGCGCGCTGCCGATCCATCGCTGCGGGAAGCTCGTCGTCGCGACGCGCGCGGAAGAGCTGCCGCGCCTCGACGAGCTGGCGCGTCGCGGGCTCGCGAACGGCGTGACGCTGGAGATGCTCGATGCGCGCGCGGCGAACGAGATCGAGCCGCGCGCGATCGTGCACGAGCGCGCAATCTGGTCGCCGACGACGTCGACCGTCGATCCGCACGCGGTGATGAGCGCGCTGGTGCGCGACGCGGTCGCGGACGGCGTCGAGATCCGCGTGGCGACTCCGTGGACTCCGCGCATCGAAGCCGGCTTCACCATCAACGCGGCCGGCCTCGGCGCGGTCGCGATCGCACGCGCGTTCGGCTTCGCGCGCCATTACCGCATGCTCCCGTTCACCGGCCACTATCTGCACAGCAGCGAGCCTCCCGGCGCGCTGCGCACGAACCTTTATCCCGTTCCCGACCCGCGCTTCCCGTTCCTCGGCGTGCATTTCACCGTCACCGTCGACGGGAGCGTCAAGATCGGCCCCACGGCCCGCCCGCCGCTCCTGCAGGGCGCGCTGCTCCTCGCGACGCATCCCGAGTTGCGCGCGCTCGCCGTCGAGGAACTGCGGAAACGCTCGCGCGCGTACATGGTCCACCGGGCCGCGAGTCTCGCGCGCGGCGTGCGCGTCGAGGACTACACGCGCTGGGGCAAGCCGGGCGTGCGCGCACAGCTCTACGACACGCGACGCAACGCGCTGGAAATGGACTTCGTCATCGAGGGCGACGAGCGCTCGCTGCACATTCTCAACGCCGTCTCGCCCGGATTCACCTGCGCGATGCCGTTCGCGGAGCACGTCGTCGACCGGGCGGTGTCATCCCGAGCGTGAGCGAGGGACCTGTGGCTCGGGTGGCGCGGAAGTGCTCATGCCTCGCGCCCCGCCCGCACAGGTCCCTCGCTACGCTCGGGATGACACATCAACCATCGCCGACCATCGCCAGAAACTCATCCTCGCTGAGCACCTGCACGCCGAGGGACTTCGCTTTGTCGAGCTTCGACCCGGCCGCGTCGCCGGCGACGACGTAGCTCGTCTTCGACGACACGGAGCCGGCGGGTTTGCCGCCTTCGCGCTCGATGAGCTTGTGGATCTCTTCGCGCGAGAAGCGGGTGAGCGTGCCGGTGACGACGACGGTTTTGCCGGCGAGCTTGTCGCCGGTGACGGTCGCGACGTGCGACGGCTGCACGCCGAGGTGTTTCATCTTCTCGATGCGCTCGCGATTCGCGGGGACCGAGAAATAGAACGTGATCGCCTCGGCGACCTTCGGGCCGATCTCGTGCACTTCGACGAGCTCCTCGACGGTCGCGTTCATCAGCGCGTCGATCGACTGGAACCGATCGGCGAGGATCTTCGCGGCGCGCTCGCCGACCATGCGGATGCCGAGGCCGAAGATGAGGCGCGAGAGCTCGTTCTTTTTCGAGCGCTCGATGTTCTCGATCAGCTTCGTCGCCGACTTCTCTCCTTTTCGCTCCAGCTCCGCGACCTGTTCCGTCGTGAGCTCGTAGAGCGACGCGGTGTCGGTCACGAGTCCGGCCTTCAATAGCGCGTCGACGGTCTGCCAGCCGAGGCCTTCGATGTCCATCGCTTTTCGCGATGCGAAGTGCGTGAGCGACTGCAGCACGATCGCCGGACAGCCCTGGTTGATGCAGCGGATCGCGACCTCGTCTTCGAAGCGATGCACCGGTTGCCCGCACACCGGGCACGACTCCGGCAGCGCGAACTCCTTCGCGCCGCGCGGGCGCTTGTCCTTCAAAACGTCGACGACTTTCGGGATGATGTCGCCGCCTTTTTCGACGAGGATCGTGTCGCCGATGCGCACGTCCTTGCGCGCCAGCTCGTCGAAGTTGTGCAGCGAGGCGTTGACGACTTTCGTGCCGCCGAGGCGGACCGGATCGAACTCGGCGACGGGAGTCACGGTGCCGGTGCGCCCGACATACAGGTTGATGGCCCGCACCACCGTCTGCGCGGCCTCGGGCGGATACTTGAACGCAACCGCCCAGCGCGGCGCCTTCGACGTCGCGCCCAGCTCCAGCTGCAGCTCGCGACGATTCACCTTCACCACGATGCCGTCGATCTCGAAGTCGAGCGTGTGCCGCCGCTCGTGCCACTCCTCGATGAACGCGATCACCTCGTCGAGCGTCGTGCAGACGCGCCGCTGCGGGTTCGTCGGAAACCCGAGGCGATCGAGCAGCTCGTACGCCGCCGACTGCGACTCCACCTGCCGCCCGTCGACGCCGACGACGTGATAGACGTACGCGCTCAGCCTCCGCTGCGCGACGAGCTTCGGATCCTTCTGCCGCAGCGCGCCGGCGGCGGCGTTGCGCGGGTTCGCGAGCGGCTCGTGCCCCGCTTCCTCGATGGCCTCGTTGTGTTTCGCGAAGTCGGCTTTCGCGAGGTAGATCTCGCCGCGGACTTCGAGGCGTTTCACCTTCGCGTCGATCTTCAGCGGCAGCGCGCGGACGGTGCGGACGTTCGGAGTGACGTCGTCGCCGCGCGCGCCGTCGCCGCGTGTCGCGCCGCGAACGAGGCTTCCGTTCTCGTAGAGCAGCGAGATCGAGACGCCGTCGATCTTCAGCTCGGCCTGGTACTCCAGGTCCTCGCGGCCGAGCCCGCGGCGCGCGCGCTCATCCCACTCGCGCAGCTCGTCGAGCGAGTACGCATTCTCGATCGAGAGCATCGGCGGCTCGTGAATGACCGCGGCGAACGACTCGATCGGCGCGCCGCCGACGCGCTGTGTCGGCGAGTTCTCGTCCCAGTACTCGGGATACTTCGCCTCGAGATTCTGCAGCTCGCGCAGGAGCGTGTCGAACTCGAAGTCGCTGATCTCGGGCTCCGCGTCGAGGTAATAGAGGCGGTTGTGGCGCTCGATCTCGGCGCGCAGCTTGTCGATTTTGGTTTTGACGTTCATGCCGGCCTCGAAAGATATCGCGACCGTTCGACCACCCGCTCCTCGAACCCCATCCCGTGCAACCGCTCGTCGACGAGCAGCAAAAACTCGCGCCGTCCCTTCACGAGATTCAGGTTCAGCGCGACGAAGCGCATCCCGCGCGGCGTGTCGAAATACACGATCATCCGGTCGCCGCCGGTCATCTGTTCGGTGCCGCGCACCGCATCCCAGCGAATGATGCGCGTGCGGAACTGGTGCAGCGGGCGGAGCGTTAGCGTCTCCTCGCGAGTCTCCGCGATCGGCCTGCGCGTGCCGAGCCACACCTTCAGTCCGCCGAGCCAGAGCGTGCCGACGTAGACCCAGACGAAGCGCTCGCCGATCCAGCCGTAGCGCGCGGAGGGCGAGAGCGTGAGCGCGAGAATGATCGCGGCGGTGATCGCTGCCGCCATGAGGACGATCGACCATCCCGCACGGCGGACCCAGGGACGAAAAGGGAAAATTCGCGCGCCTGTGTCCGGTGCGGCTCTCATTTGCTCGCCGAAGCGTAAACCCGTACTCTGTCGAGGGTTCCGAAGAAATGCTCCAGGCCGGTATGCCTTTCGCAGAAGCCGGTCTCCGCCGCAGCGCTGAAGCGATGCCCGTACACAAACTCGACGGTACCGGACGAAAAATTCTCGTCATCGACGACGACCTGGCCATCCGCGTCCTGTTGCAGGCCGTGCTGCGGCGGATGAAGTTCGAGGTCGAGCTCGCGGAAGACGGCGCGGCCGGTCTCGAGAAGCTGCATCAGAACGGCGGCTACGATCTCATCCTCCTCGACCTGATGATGCCGCGGCTGAACGGATACGAGTTCATCGAGCAGATCGGCCGCGAGGAAGGCGACCACCCGCACATCATCGTCTTCACGGCGGCCGGCAAACGCGGAGTGGACAAGATCCCCCGCGACGCGGTGTGCAACTCGATCCTCAAGCCGTTCGACCTCGACACGTTCATCGAGATCATCGGCGAATGCCTCAACGACGGCCATGGGAGAGCGCCCACTCGATCTGACGGATGATGCCGAGGGCGATCTTGACCTCGCGCTCGTCGAGATCGGCCCGCGCCACCATTGCGCGCAGATCGTCGTAGATGTGATCGGGCTTGAAGTCGTGGAAGAAACCGACGTTCTGCAGCAGCTCGCGCGCGCGCTGATGCAACCGTTCCACGAACGCGGCGTCAGCGAGCGTGCGCTCCGCCGGTGACGGCTCGATGAGCGAGAGCTCGTAGCAGAAGACGCACACCGCCTGGGCGAGGTTCATCGTCGGGAAGCGCTCGTTCGTCGGAATCGCGGCGGTGTGCTGGCAGAGCACGAGCTCCTCGCGCGTCAGGCCGCTGTTCTCGCGTCCGAAGACGAGCGCCAGGGTCTGTTCGCCGCCGAGCGCCGCGAAGCGCTCGCCGAGCGTTTTCGGCGTGAACGTCACCGGTGATGTGCGCCCGCGCATGGACGTCGTCGCGACGGTGAGCTGCGCGTCCGCGACCGCCTCCTGCAGCGTCGCCGCGAAGCGAACATTCGCCAGCAGATCGTCCGCGCCGCTCGCCCACCATCCCGCCACCGGCAGCAGCTCCGGATGCTCGCCGACGATGCAGAGGTCACCGAACCCGAAGTTCTTCAGCGCGCGCGCCACCGCGCCGACGTTGCCGGCTTCCTGGGGCTCGATCAAGACGATGCGGAGTCTGGGCATGCGGTTGCTGGGTTGTTGCTGGGTTGCTGGGCAATGCTCTTAGGAACTCAGCAACTTAGCAACTCAGCAACCCCGCCAGCATCTCATCGACATCCCGCTCCGTTGTGCGTGGGTTCATCATCGTGACACGCAACACGCGCGCGCCGCGAAGGATCGTGGTCGTGATCCAGGCGCGGCCGCTGCGGAGGAGGCGTTCGCGGAGGTCGGCGGTGGCCTCGTTGTCGAGGCCGCGGCGGCGGAAGCAGAAGATGTTGAATTCGGGCTCGTGGACGGGCTCGAAGTCGGCGCTGTCGCGGACGCGCTCGTACACGTAGCGCGTCAGCGCGGTCACGCGCTCCATCACCTCGACGAACGGCGCGGTGCCGCGCGACTTCAGCATCAGCCACAGCTTGATCGCGTCGGCGCGCTTGGAGCACTGGATCGTCATCTCGCCGAGGTTTTCGCCGGCGGGGCCGTGGAACAGATACGGCGCGTCGGCCCGGAAGGCGCGGCGCAGCCAGATGCCCTCGCGCACGAGGATCGTGCCGAGGGAGAGCGGCATGAACAGCATCTTGTGCGGATCCCACGAAAACGAATCCGCGCGATCGAGGCCGCGCACCAGCGGCGCGAGCCGCTCGCTCAGCAGCGCCGACGCGCCGTGCGCGGCGTCGACGTGCAGCCAGGTGCGATAACGGTCGCGCAGCAGCGCGATCTCATCGAGCCGGTCGAACGCGCCGGTCGCGGTCGAGCCGGACGTCGCGACGATCGCCAGCACCGCCGCATCGTCGCGCGCCTCCACCGCCGCGAGCACGTCCTCGAGCGCGTCGACGTCCATGCGATGGCTGTCGTCCGTCGCCACCTTCAGCACGTCGGTTGCCGGAATGCCCATGATCGCCGCCGCGCGCGCGATGGAGTAATGCGCGTCCGCGGACGTGATGACGACCGGGCGCTTCGGCGAGTCGTATCGCGCGCGCGCCGCGAGCAGTCCCGTGAGATTCGCGGCCGAGCCGCCCGAGACCGCGGTGCCTTCGGCCGTTTCGGGATAGCCCGCGCGATCGGCGAGCCAGCGCACGACCTCCTTCTCGATGACCGTGCCGATGGGACTCATCTCCCACACCGCCGTCGAGTTGTTGAGCACCGAGATCAGGAGGTCGGTCGCCGCCGCGTCGAGGAACGGCGGACAGACCTGATGCCCCATGTACGACGGGTGGTGCAGCTGATTCGAGTAGCGCGCGACGAGCCGCGCGAGCTCGAGCGGATCCGCCGGCGAGCCGATGCTGACATCAAGGCGCACCAGCTCGCGCAACTCCTCGGCGGGACGCCACTCGACGACCGGCCGCGACTCGATGGTCTCGACGTGGTCGAAGAGGAGATCGACGAGCTGATGGGCGAACGTACGCGAGGACTCGAACGGCATGCGGCGGCGGATTGTATCGTCAGCGCGCGCGCACCCAGCACCACTCCTCGCCGGCGTCTTTGCCGTTCATCTTCCCCTCGACACGCGCGCAGAGTTTTTCGCCGTCGCGCCAGTAGATGACGCGCTGCGGGAAATCGTGCGCGAGGTTCTCGAACACGATTTTCTTCGCGCTCTGCGACTTCATCGGGAACGCGGTCGCGGGCGACCGGCCGCCGGGCATGGCGAGGTAGACGGGCTTGCCGTCGCGCAGCTCGATGCGCAGGAACTCGAACGACGTTTTCCCATTCGGATGGACGGTGCGATTCATGCCCACCATCAGATTGCCGCGCGCGTCGGTCCAGCGCTCCTCGACCTGCGCGCCGTCGAGCGTGGTGGTCCATGCGCCCGCCATCCACGACGGAAAGTCGGCGGCGCCCGCGGATGCGGCGAGGAACAGTGCGAAGACGAACGTGATCTTTTTCATGACGGTGACTCTAGCGAGCGCTCCGGAAACGGTATTGTAGTTTTCCGACATGCTGACGTATCGCGAGCACGCGCCGCCTCCGGAGCTTGCCGGCGCGGTCCGGAGTTTCTGGACGTTGCGCGGCGATGGTCACGGCGACGGCGCGTCCGCGACTCCCGATCGCATCCTGCCCGACGGCGCGTTCGAGCTGGTGTTCCACCTCGGCGATCCGTTCGTGCGCGACGGCGTTGCGCAGCCGCGCGCGATGCTCGTCGGCGAGATCCGCCGTCCGACGCTCGTGCATGCGACCGCGAACGCCGACGTGATCGGCGTGAGTTTTCACGTCGGCGCCGCCGCCGAGTTCTTCGCGATGCCGATGCGCGAGCTGAGCGATCAGATCCTGCCGCTGGAGGATGTCTTTGGGAGTGCGGTGGCGGAAGCCACCGCTTTCGGGTTCCAGAGCGGCGGCTTTGCCGCCGCACTCCTCAAGCGCCGCAGGCCGGAGAACGCGCTCGCGAAGGCGGCGGTGCGGATCATTCGAGCGCGCGGCGGCAACGTGCGCATGCGCGAGCTGTCCGCGCTTCTCGGTCCGTCCGAGCGCACGATCGCGCGCGGCTTCGATGATTGCGTCGGCATGCCGCCGAAAGTGTTCGCGCGGCTGATGCGCTTCCATGCATTGCTCGCGCATCCCGATCGCGACGCCGGTTACGTCGATGACTCGCACCTGATCCACGACTTTCGCGAGTTCAGCGGCACCACGCCGGCGCAGTTCCGCCAGGAGCAGCACGCACTCGGCAACGCGTTTCTCCGCGACTAGTCGGGATTCTCGATGCGGTAGTTCGGCGCTTCCTTCGTGATCACGACGTCGTGCGCGTGCGACTCGCGCAGGCCGGCGGCGGTGATGCGGACGAACTGCGACTTCGTGCGCAGGTCCTCGATGTCCTTCGAGCCGGTGAGGCCCATGCCGGAGCGGAGGCCGCCGACGAGCTGCGGGATCATCGCGCCGATCGAGCCCTTGTACGGAACCTTCCCCTCGATCCCCTCGGGGACGAGCTTGCCGACTTCGTCGGTCAGTTCCTGGAAGTAACGATCCTTGGAGCCCTGCTGCATCGCGCCGATCGAGCCCATGCCGCGATACGCCTTGAACGTGCGGCCCTGATAGAGAATCGTCTCGCCCGGGGCTTCGTCGGTGCCGGCGAAGAGCGATCCGATCATCACGCAGTTCGCGCCGCCCGCGATCGCCTTGGTGACGTCGCCGGAAAACTTGATGCCGCCGTCGCTGATGACCGGCACGTCGAACTTCTCCGCGGCGCGCACGCACTCGAGCACCGCGGTGAGCTGCGGAACGCCCGCGCCGGCGACGACGCGCGTGGTGCAGATGGAGCCGGGTCCGATGCCGACCTTCAGCGCGTCGACGCCGAGCTCGCACAACTCCTGCGCGCCCTCGTACGTTGCGACGTTGCCGGCGATGAGCGGCGTATCCGGAAAAAGTTTCTTGAACTGGCGGATGGTGTCGATCACGCCGGACGAATGCGCGTGCGAGGAGTCGATGACGACCACGTCGACCTTCGCGTCGATGAGAGCGCGCGCGCGGTCGATGCCGTCCTTGCCCGCGCCGATCGCGGCGGCGACGCGCAGGCGTCCGAGGGGATCCTTCGCGGCCTGCGGATACCGGCGGGCCTTCTGGATATCCTTGACGGTGATGAGTCCCTTGAGATCGCCGTTCGCGTCGACGACGAGCAGCTTCTCGATGCGATGGTGATGCAGCACTTCACGCGCTTCATCGAGCGTCGTGCCGACCGGAACCGTGATCAGGCTGTCCTTGGTCATCCGCTCGGAGATCGGCAGATCGAAGCGCGTCTCGAAGCGGAGGTCGCGGTTGGTGAGGATGCCGACGAGCTTTCCGTTCGCGTCGGTGACGGGGACGCCGGAGATTTTGTACTTCTCCATCACCTGCAGCGCTTCGGAGATCGACTGCCAGGGGCGCATGGTGACGGGGTCGACGATCATGCCGGCCTCGGAGCGCTTCACTTTGTCGACTTCCTCGGCCTGCCGGTCGATGGGCATGTTCTTGTGGATCACGCCGAGGCCGCCGTGCTGCGCCATTGCGATCGCGAGCCGCGCCTCGGTCACGGTGTCCATGGCCGCGGAGACGATGGGGATGTTGAGACGGATGTCGCGCGTCAGACGCGTCGAGACGTCGACGAAGTTCGGATGCATGTCCGAGCGCGACGGCTTGAGCAGCACGTCGTCGAACGTGAGCGCGAGCGGGATCGGCTCGGCGAAGCGATCGGAGGAGAGCGGGTCGGGCCTCTCGACCTCGTGGAACTCCACGCGGCCGATCACGGGAACGTCTCGAAGTACTCGCTCGTCGCTCATAACCGCCTCCGGATTTGAGTATAGAACGGGACGGCACGCATCAGAATTGCATGCACGATTCGCGAGATTCGTTGAGATCGATGCTCTTCACCGTCGAGGAGAGACACCTGACCGACATGAACGGCCGCCCCATCGCGGCGCCGCAGGCCGTGTCGTTCCATCACTGCGACGCCGAGACCATCGACGACGCGGTCCACCTCTACATCAAAAAGGACGAGGGCGAACTGATCGGCAGCGTCCTCAAGTTCCCCGGCTTCCAGGCCGTCGCCACGATGCGCAAGGCCAGCGGCGTGTACACGCTGCAGTTCACGCCGGCGAGCCAGCGCGACTTCCGGGTGCCGTGATGGTTGTTGGTAGCTGGTGAATGGTAGTTGAGGGCATATTCGCCTCGTCACCAACTACCAACTACCAATTACCAACTACCCGTTCCTGATGATCTCCTTCAGCATCTCATCCTGCAGCCGGTACACGGCGTAGACGCCGACGCGGTACTGGTTGAAGAGAAACGAGAACGCGTAGACGCGGCCGCTTTGCGCGTGGACGTAGCCCGACAGTCCGATGACGCCGGCGATGTAGCCGGTCTTCGCGTAGACCTGACGCGCGAACGGCGGCTGTTTCAGGCGATTGCCGAACTTCGAGTCGGGATCGCCGGTGTACGGCAGCGAGCTGACGAACTCCTCGCGCCACGGGCTCTTCCACATGTACCGCAGCAGATGCACGAACGCGAACGCCGAGGCGCGGTTGTTGCGCGACATCCCCGAGCCGTCGGCGGGCTGGATCTCGTTCGCGGGCACGCCGACTTTGCCGGTGACCCACTCGCGCACCGCCGCGGTCCCGGCTTCCCACGAACCCTGCTTCTTCGTTTCCGCGCCGAGCATCTTCAACACCTGCTCGGCGTAGTGGTTCTGACTCTTCTTGTTGATGACGTACACCAGCACGCTGAGCGGCGTCGTGTGCGAGGAGACGAGGCGCCAGTCGGTGCGCGGATCGCGCGCGGTGAGCGCGACCGTGCCGCCGATCCTGAGTCCCGCGCGCGCGAAGGTCTCGTTCGTGACCGCGGCAAAATAGTGCACGGGATTCTCGACCGTCACGAACACCTCGGTCGCGCCGCTGCGCGCCGGCACGCCGCCGCGCACGATCACCGTGTTCGAGCCGCGATGCCGCGTGATGAACGGCAGTCCGCGGCCGGTGCGGCAGCTGTTCTCGACGCGCACGAAATTCGTCGGCGGCTCGAGCTGCACGACGCACGGCTGTCCCGCGCGGCTCGGCAGCACGCGCACTTCGACGCAGCCCTCCTGCATCGAGAACGCCGACACCGGCGCCTCGTACCAGTTCACCAGCTGATCGACCGGCCACGTCGGATGGATGTACTCGGTGTCCATGTAGCCATATTCGAAGATGAGATCGCCGGAGACGCTCTTGATGCCGGCGCGTTTGAGATCGGACGCCCATTCGTTGAAGACCGCGGTCGCGACTCCGTCATGAAAGCGTCCGCCGATCGTCGGGTCGCCGCGGCCGACGATCTTCAGATCGCCGTTGAGCGTGCCCGAGGCGTCGACTTCACCGCGCGCGTAGACCGCGGTCGTGACTTCGAACGACGGCTTGAGCACATCGATCGCCGCCGCGGTGGTGAAGAGTTTCTGATTCGACGCCGGCGCGAGCGGCATGTGCGGATTGCGCTGCGCGATCACGCGGCCGGAGTCGAGCTCCACGACCTGGATGCCGGCCTGCGAGGCGTTGCTGACCGAGCTGTTGACGAGCGACGAGAGCCGCTCCTCGAACGTCACGCCGACGGCGACCGGGCCGGGCGCAGGTTTCGGCTTCGCCCTCCGCGTAGCCGCCGGTTTCCGGCGCGTGGTTTTCTTTTTTTTCGCCTGCGCGTCGGCGTCAGGCGCAACGGAGGTCAAGAGGAAAATCGCGAGCAGGGCAATCCATGGAGAACGGCGAAGGGTCATCGGGTTCGAAGAATAGCAAGTTCGGTGCTACGGTCTCTGCCACGGTTCTGCCAACACGAGCGGCACGACCTCGTCGAGCGACGTGACGACGGCGTCGGGCACGATCTCGAGTCCGTGATCGAAGTGCGGCGCGATCGCGGTTCCGCGCACCGCGGGCTGGAAATGGACGCCGCGCATGCCGCAGCGCTGCGCGCCGTGCACATCGACGTAGAGGTTGTCGCCGACGAACATCATCTCGGGATAGCCGACGCCGAGGCCGCGGCGCAGCTCTTCGAAGATCGACGTCTGCGGCTTGCAGTGGCCATGCTCGTTGGAGAAGACCATCACGTCGATCGAGCGCGCGAGGCCGAGGCGCTCGAGGATCTCGCGCAGCGCATAACCGGGAGTGCGGCCGGTGTTGCTGATGAGACCAATCCCGAAGCCGCGCGACTTCAGCGCGTCGAGCATCTCCGGCGCGTGGCGGACGACGTGCGGCGGAATCTCGACGGCGGCCATCGCGTAGGCATGCTCGAGCTCCGCGAGCGTGGCGTCGTCGAAGGAGGCCGCGTCGAGCTGCAGCTCTTCGAGGAGGTGCTCGATCTGGCGGCGGCACGGCACATCGCGATCGACGGACCAGTAGAGCTCCTGGCAGCGATGCCACAGCGCGCGATACGCGCGCTCGATGCGGTCGGCGACCGCCGCGTGCCCGCGCGCGCTCAGGATCTCCTCGAGCCGCGACATGCGCAGCCGCTCCTGCTCGCGCGACACGTCGGGCGTGTCGGTGATCAGGGTTTCCCAGAGATCGAAGGCGACTGCTTTCAGCATGGTTGCGCGGTCGCGCGGTCACGCGGTTGCGCGGCAGAAGCGAAGCCCGGAACTATATCGCGGCAGCTCGGGCAACAGGGAACTGGCAACCTCACACTCGCTGTGCTAAAACGCCTCGTGCATTTTCCCGGTTCAGAACACGAGGAGGGTACCGATGGCGGATGTGGAAGCAAGGGTCAAAGCGATCATCGTCGAGCAACTCGGCGTGGATGCGGAAGAGGTCACCCCGGACGCTTCGTTCGTCGAAGACCTCGGCGCTGATTCGCTCGACACCGTCGAGCTGATCATGGCATTCGAAGAGGAGTTCGGCGTCGAGATCTCCGATGATGAGGCGGAGAAGATCCGCAAAGTCCGCGACGCCGTCGAGTACATCGACAAGCGCGCGAAGGCACAGTAGGGTCCTCGCGCGCCGAGCGCGCGGTGCTGCGTGCTGTGTGCTGCGTGCTGTATGACTCGGCACGCGGCACGCTGCACGCAGCACTTTTCTTTTCGCTATGGACAAACGTCGCGTCGTCGTCACCGGCCTCGGAATGATCTCGCCCCTCGGCGTGGGGAACGAGGCTACGTGGCAGGGACTGCTCGAAGGGCGCTCGGGCGTCGGACCGATCACGAAGTTCGACGCCAGCGAGTACGCCTGCCGCATCGCCGGCGAGGTGCACGGCTTCGTGCCCGAGCAGTGGATCGAGAAAAAAGAGGTCAAGAAGTCCGACACCTTCATCCACTACGCCGTGGCCGCGGCGCAGATGGCCGTCGACGACGCGAAGCTCGATACGACCGCGGGTGACCGCGACCGCACCGGCGTGATCATCGGCTCGGGCATCGGCGGACTTCCGCTCATCGAGGAGATGCACAAGAAGCTCCTCGAGCGCGGGCCGTCGCGGATGTCGCCGTTCTTCATCCCCGGCCTCATCGTCAACCTCGCGGCGGGACACATCTCCATCCGCTTCGGCTGCAAGGGTCCGAGCTCCGCGCCGGCGACCGCCTGTGCGACGGGCGCGCATTCGATCGGCGACGCGTTCAAGATCATCCAGCGCGATGACGCGGACGTGATGTTCGCCGGCGGCAGCGAGGCCGTGATCACGGCGCTCGCGGTCGGCGGGTTTTCGGCGATGCGCGCGCTCTCGACGCGCAACGACGAGCCGCAGCGCGCGTCGCGGCCCTGGGATCTCGACCGCGACGGCTTCGTGATGGGCGAGGGCGCGGGCGTGCTGATCCTCGAGGAGCGCGAGCACGCGCTCGCGCGCGGCGCGACGATCTATTGCGAGATCACCGGCTACGGCATGACCAGCGATGCGTTCCACATCACCTCGCCGTCCGACGACGGCGACGGCATGGCGCGCGTGATGACGCGCGCGCTGAAGGACGCGGGGCTGCAGCCGTCGGACATCGACTACATCAACGCCCACGGCACGTCGACGTCGATCGGCGATAAGGTCGAGACCATCGCCATCAAGCGCGTGTTCGGCGAGGACGCGTACAAGGTGGCGGTGAGCTCGACAAAGTCGATGACCGGCCATCTCCTCGGCGCCGCCGGCGGCCTCGAATCCGCGATCGCGGCGATGGTCGTGAAGCACAACATCCTCCCGCCGACGATCAACTACGAGACCCCCGATCCCGATTGCGACCTCGACTACGTGCCGAACACGGCCCGGAAGAAAGAGGTGACGCACGTGCTCTCGAACTCGTTCGGCTTCGGCGGGACGAATGCGACGCTGATTTTTTCGAGACACCTGTAGCGGGGCTGGTGACTCGTAGCTGGTAGTTGGGGGGCTGTCTCGCCCAATCACTCCTGCAGTCCCTCAACTACAAACCACAACTACCAGCCACTTTCTGGCGTGTACTTTGCGTGTTAAAGTACTCACCATGAAATACGACATCGCCATCATCGGCGCCGGGCTGGCGGGACTGCAGTCGGCGCGGTTGCTTGCGGCGCGCGGGCTGCGCGTCGTGCTCATCGATCGGCGCGCGTCCATCAGCACGCCGGTGCAGACGACGGGGATCTTCGTGCGCAAGACGTGGGAGGACTTCCCGTTGCCGGAGGAGCAGATGGGGCCGGCGATCCGCGATGTGGTGTTGTACTCGCCGGCGCGGAAGAGGATCGCGTTGCGGGCGGAGCGCGATGAGTTCCGGATCGGGCGGATGTCGTGGCTGTATGTCTGGCTGCTCGAGGAATGCGCGCGCGCCGGGGTGGAGTGGATGCCGAACACGCGCGTGGTCGCATGCGATGAGAAGGGCGTCGTCACGGCGCGCGGGCGCGTCGACGCGCGCTTCGTCATCGGCGCCGACGGCGCGCGCTCGATGGTCGCGCGGGAGCTGGGGCTCGATCGGAATCGCGAGCTGCTGGTCGGGCTCGAGGAGGTCGTCCCGCCGATCTCGCGCGAGCCGGTGCTGCACTGCTTTCTCGATCCGCGGCTGGCGCCGGGCTACATCGGCTGGGTGGCGAACGACGGCGAGGAAGCGCACATCGGCGTGGCCGGCTATCGCGACGGGTGGGATCCCGCGCGCGCGCTGCACGCGTTTCGCGACTCGCTGCCGTTTCGCGCGGGGCGCGCGATCGAGCGGCGCGGCGGCTGGATCCCGGTGAACGGCGTGCTGCGCACCATCGCCTCGCCGCGCGGGCTGCTCGTCGGCGACGCGGCGGGAGCGGTCTCGCCGCTCACGGCGGGCGGCCTCGACGGCGCGATGCGCCTCTCCGCGTTTGCGGCCGACGTGATCGTCGAGTATCTCGAGAGCGGCGACGCGCGCGTGCTGGCGCAATATTCGGGCTCGCGCTTCCGCGCGCGCTTCATGGCCCGCCGCTGGATGCGCCGCGCCATGCGCGCGATGGCGCTGCCGCCGCTGATGGAGCTGGCGTTCGCGGCGATGGCCACGCCGCCGCTGCGCCGCATCGCGGAGCACGTCTTCTTCGCGCGCGGCTCGTTCCCCGACGTCACTGCGGCGCGCGCGCGATCTTCACATCGAGCGGCGGCCCCGGCACCGTCAGCCTGACCATCGTCATCGGCATCCCCTGCCCGAACACGCGCAGCTCGTAAGTCCCGGGCTGCAGCGTGAGCCGGCGCATGCCGCTCGCATCGGCGGGGACGTCCCCGGAGAAGATGGATGCCTTCGCGGCGTCGTTGACCCACACGCCGAGGATCTCGACGAGCTCGCCGGTCGCCGCGTCGATCGTGCGGAACAGCGCCGTCACACCGCGCGAGAGCATCAGCTCCACATCCGGCGCGAAACCGTTCTGCACGGAAAGCGACCGCACGTCCGGCGCGTAGCCGTCCGCGTGCGCGCGCACCTTGTACTCGCCGTCGGTGACGAGATCGAACGTGAAGCGTCCCGCGCCGTTCGCGCGCACTTCGCCTCCCGGCTGCAGCGTGACGGTCGCGCCGCCGACCGGCATGCGCGTGACCGCATCGAAGACGACGCCGGAGAGCGCCGTGCCGCGCAGGTCGATGTCGTGAGTCATCTCACCGGTCACGTTCACGCGTCCGACGGTCAGGTTGCCGTTGAAACCGTGGCGGCTGACCATCACCTGATACTCGCCGGGCGCGGCCAGCCGCACTTCGTACGTGCCATCGCGGCCGATCTCCCCCGATCCCGGCTGCACTTCGCGCGAAGGCTTCGACGGCATGAACATGATGAAGCCCTCGATGCTCTGCCCGCGCTGTGTGACCCGCCCGCGGACGGCAAGGCCGGCGCTGAAGTCGAGCTCCACCGGCGGCGCGACGCCGTTGACCACGCGCACGCGCGGCCCGGTGACGTCGCGGCGCCGCGGGCGGCTCATCGACGCCGTCACCACGATCTCGCCATCCGGAACGCCGGTCAGCGTGAACGCGCCAGAGGGATCGGGCTCCGCGTGACTGCGGACGCGGTACGCGCGGACCTGCACGAATTGCATCTCGGCCGGCGGGACGCCGATCACGCGGCCGGTGATGCTGCCGCCGCGGGTGAGCGTGAGCGTCACGCCGGCGGCGGTCGCCGGATTCGCGTCGATCGTGGCCTCGACGTAGCCTTCCTTCTGTGCGGCGATCGTGTACGTCACGTCATCGAGCCCGCCGAGCTTGAACGACCCGTCCGCGTCGGTGAAGATCATCGCGGACTGCATCATGCCGCCGCCCGCGCGCGCGGAGATCTCGGCCATCGCCACCGCGCGGCCCGCGGCATCGATCACGCGCCCGCGCAATTCGCGCCCGCGCTCCAGCTCGACGTCCGCGCGCGTCTCCTTCCCTGTCGCGACGGTGACCGTGATTCCTTTTCCGACGAAGCCGTCACGCGACACCGCGAGCTTGTGCATGCCCTCCGGCAGTCCGTCGATCGAGTACTCGCCGTTCGCGTCCGTCCGCTGCGGCGCGAATCCCGAGCGCATCTCGCGGCTGAATGCGACCACGACCTGCGCGTCGGCGAGCGCGCGCCCTTCCGCGGTCACGCGGCCGGCGACGGTGCCGCCGCGATCGAGCGCGATCTGCGCGGTCGTGGCCTTCCCTTCTTCGATCGTGACCGGGGTCATGCTCGAGCGCGAGTATCCCGTCGCACTGACGGTGATGTTGTACGTTCCCGGCGCGAGGTCTTCGACCGTGAATCCCCCATCCTCGGCATGCCACGACTTCGACGGCGACCCGCGCCCGCGCATCCCCGTCTGCATCGTCGTGACGATGAAGTCGCGCAGCGGCTGGTCGGTCTCGCGATCGACGACTCGACCCTCGACGCGCCCTCCGCGCTGCAGTGTCAGTTTCACGTCCTTCGCCGGCGCCGTGACTTCCAGCGGCTCGCTGCGCGCGAACGTCGGCGGCCCGGATTCGATGCTCAGCGTCGCTTTCCCCGGCGGCGCGTTGCGGATGGAGAACGCTCCATCCTTCAGCGGCACGTAGAGCGGCGGATTCCCGGCGATCATGACCATTCCAGCGATCGTCGCGGGCGAGCCGTCGGACCACACCGCGCGTCCTTCGATCGCGGCGCCGCGCTCGACCTCGATCGTCATCGGCGAGCCGCGCGCGTCGAGCGTCTGATCGTTCAACTCACGCCGCACCGTCGTCTCGCCGCCGGCGGAGATGTCGTATGCCCCTTCGACGATGGTCAGCGCGAGTTTCCCCTCGCTGTCCGTCCGGCACGGCTTGAGGTCCGTGCCGCACGGAATGAGCTCGCGCGACGAGCGCCGTTCGGGCTCGAGTCTCCGCAGCAGCACGACCGGCTCGCCGCCGACCGGCGCGCCCGCGCCGTCGACGAGGCGCATCTCGAAACGGATCCCGTTCGGAATGCGGAGCACCAGCCCGCCCTTCGTCTCTCCCGGCTCGAGCGAATACGGCCCGAACATCGCGGCCGGCAGCGATTCCTTCAGCACCCACAGCGGCTGCGCCCGATGGACCGACAGGAAGCGCAGCGAGAACGTGCCGTCGGGCGCGGTGGTCGTCCCTCCGCTGATCGCACCGAAGCCGGCGACGCGCACGCGCGCCGCGGCGACCGGCTGCTTTTCGTCGTCGATGACTTTGCCCGCGAGGCGCGCGAACGGCGTGAGATAGACGACTCGATTGACGCGCGCGCCCTCTTCGAGCCGCAGGTCGGCGGGCAGGTTGTTGATGAAGAACGCCGGATGGGAAGCGGAGAGCCGCCGCGCGCCCGGCTCCACTCCGTCGATGAGGAAGTTTCCCTTCGCATCGGAGATCGCCTCCGAGACCGGAGACTGCAACTGCGATTCGGAGAGGAACATCACCCGCGCGCCGGCGATCGGAGCTTCGTCTTTGTTGCTGCGCACCGTGCCGGCAATCCGGGCGGTCTGACGGAGACGAAGGACGTACGGCGGCTTCGCGCGATCGATCGACAGCGAGCCGGCGCGATTCCCTTCGCGCGCGAGCAGCTGCGGTTTCTCCGTCGCCGCGTGCGCGATGTCGAATGAGCCGTCGTCGCGCGTCCGCGCGAGCGGCCAGCCGGATGCCTGCACGGTCGCGCCGGCGACGCCGTTTCCGGCGTCATCGACGACGCGTCCGCGAATCGCCGTTCCGGTCTCGAGCGCGACGTCGAGCGCGAGCTCGTCGCGCTCGCGCTGCCGGATCGGGCGATTGACGATCGCGTAGTCGGGATGGATCACCGCGATCCAGTCGACGCCCGCTCCGGGATCCGCGGTTCCGTAGTACCCCTCGGCATTCGTGCGCGTCACCGTCGAGCGCCCGATGACGACCACCGCGTCCGCAACCGGACGCCCGCCGGCGGTCACGCGTCCGCGGCGCGGCGCGCCTTCCCTGAGCACGAATGTGCCCGCGTCCTCGCCGTCGACGACGTCCTCGCCGATGAGCTGCCGTCCCGGCGCGTCGATCCTCAGCTCGACGACCGCGTTGCCTTTCGTGTCGAGGCGGAACACGCCGCTCTCGTTCGTTTCGGTGGATCCGAGGAACGCCGGCTCCGGCGTCTTCGACAGCAGCCGCGCATAAGCCGCATCGGTGGTTTCGAGCTGGCGGATGCGCACCGTCGCGCCGCGGAGCGGCTTGCCAGCCTCATCGACGACACGGCCCGTGACGGCCGCCGACACGGGAACTGCGCAGAGAAGGACGAGGGCGGCAAGACGCATATGCGTCTGAATTTACGTCAGGACTGCGATTCCAGCCACTCCGCGAAGTCCGGCTTCCCGTATTTGCGCGCGATATCGGCGGGCGTCATGCCGTCGCTGCCCTTCGCATCGCGGACGGCGCCGTGCGCGAGGAGGAGCTTCGCCATCTCGAGGTCGCCGCGGCTTGCGGCGCCGTGGAGGGCGGTGTAGTCGAGCTGCTGGCGCGCGTTCACGTCCGCTCCGCGCTCGAGCAGGAGGCGCATCGTCGCGTGATCGCAAACCGCCGCGGCGGCGTGCACCGGCGCGACGTTGTTCACGTTCTGCGCCGCCGCGTTCACATCCGCCCCCTGTTCGATGAGCCAGCGCGCGAGCTCGGGATGGCGGAAGAAGATCGCGAATCCGGCCGGCGGGTAGCCATCCGGCGTTCTGGATTGCAGCAACTCCGGATCCGCCGCGAGCATCGACTTCACGCGCTCCGCGTCTCCCAGCGCGATCGCCTCGCCGAACGAAACGCGCGCGCCGCGCTCGACGAGCAATCGCGCGACGTCGGACTTGCCGTGATAGATGGCGGTGAGGATCGGCGTCACGTTGTTCTCGGCCGCGTCGACGACGGACGGATAGGCGTCGATCAGCGACGCGACGAGCGCCGCATCGCCGGCTTTGATGGCGTCTGTGAATTCGCTCATGCCTGCATCGTAGATCCGCGGCGTTCGCGGACGCTTCTTGATTCCTGCTTTTTCGCCGCGCCGGGAGTGATGCCGAACGTTCGCTTGTACAGCGTCGTGAATGACCCGAGGCTCTCGAAGCCGCAGTCGGTGGCGACGTCGATCACGCTGCGGTCGGACGAGCGGAGCATCGCGCGGGCGCGCCCGAGGCGGAGGCGCGTGAGATAGCGATGCGGCGTGACGCCGTGAAAGCGCGTGAAGAGGCGGTGGAAATGAAACGGCGAGAGACACGCCGCACGCGCCGCCTCCGCCACCGTGACATCGCGCTCGCAGTTCGCGTGCAGATACGAGGTCGCGATGCCGAGACGGCGGGCCAGCTCTTCGCGCGTCGCCGCTCGGAGCGACGGCAGTCGCGCGACACTCGCGGCGACGCTGGCCTGCGCGCGTACGAGCTCGATGGCGGTCGCATAGAACGACGCGCCGAGTGACTCGCCGCGCTGCAGACGCGCGTGCGCGCTCGTCATCTCCGCGACGAGCGGCGAGTCGAAGTGCAGCCTCTCGCAAAACGTCATCGACGACGCGCGCTCCGGCGCATCGAGCAACGACGCGCTGCCGGTGACCGTCGCGCGGAACGCATCCTCGACGAAGCCGCGCTGAAAGAAGAAACAAAACGTCTCTACGGGCTGCAGAGCATTGACGGTGATCGTGTACACCTCGCCATCGTTCACGACCAGCGCCGAACCCGGGACGAGCTCGAACCGCCCGTCGTTCGTCTCCCACACCGCACTCCCCCGAATCACCCCCTTCACGGAGAGCGGCCCCGCGAACCGGCTCTCATACCCACGCACCCCGCGCCCGTTCAGCACCGCGTTCACGCGGCCGAGGACAGGGGCGGGGGGGTTGATTGTTACTTCGCTCATCGTGTTCGCGAATTCTACGGCCGTTGGTAGATGGGCGGGGATGGGCGGGAGGGACTTAGTCTCCTAGTCGCCGAGTCGCCGACCCGCCCCCGTCCAGGCACGAATCATGACTTCAACGAGAAAGGTGGAGAAAAAAATGAAGCGCTGCGAATACTGCCCCCACTCCCGTGCGGCGCACGTGGACGGACTCCGGTGCGCGCTGTGCGGGTGCGTTTCGGAACAGCGGGTCTTCGTGCAGGAGTCGCTGACCTTCCGCTCGGCATTGCCGGCGCGGGTGATGCGCAACACGCGAAAACGGTGAGCTCAGGCATTCGGATGATTTCGGCGCGATTCTTCGTTGCCGAGGTTATGGACGAGAAAGTGGACGAGAAGGCTCAGAAAGTCCCGAAGCTCATCTCCGTCTCCGAACGCAACCTCCAAAGCGCCGCCATTCGCCTCCTGCCGAAACACAACAAGCTGGTCTCGTCGGAAGTGGACTACCTCCGCCGCGTCCTCGGCGACCGGGCCACCCAGGCGCAGATCGACGAGAAAGTCCTTCTCGTCCGCACGTTGCCCTGGCGTGAGATCGTCGGCGAAACGTAGTGTTTGACGTCGCGGTCATCGGCGCCGGCGCCGCGGGACTCGCGGCCGCCCGCGCACTCTCCGGATCGGGCAAACGCGTCTGCGTCCTCGAGGCGCGACCGCGCGTGGGCGGACGCGTGCACACGCTGCACGTTCCCGATCTCCCGCTCCCCATCGAGCTCGGCGCCGAGTTCCTGCACGGCGAAGCCGAGTCGAGCTTTTCCATCGTCGACGCCGCGTCGCTCGCCGTCTGCACGCTGCCCGACGACCACTGGTGGTCGGCGCGCGGACACTGCACGCGCATCCGCGATTTCTGGGGCAGCATCAATCAGGCGCGCGCGCGCATCGGCAGGCTGAAGAACGACGTCTCGTTCGCGGAGCTCGTGCGCACACAGCGCAGCCTCACGCCGCGACAGCGCACGCTCGCCTGTCAGTTCGTCGAGGGCTATCACGCCGCGCACGCCGATCGCATCAGCGCGCTCGCGCTGCAGTCGGCCGATCAGGAACAGGAAGACCATCGCCAGTTCCGTTTCGCCGGCGGCTACGACGCGATGATCGAGTGGCTGCGCGCGGGACTCGATCCGCAGCGCGTCGAGCTGCGACTCGCGACCGTGGTAAAGAACGTCCAGTGGTCGCCCGGCTCGGTGTCGATCGAATGCAGCACCGGCGAGCCGGTCCACGCGAAGGCGTGCGTCATCACCATCCCGATCGGCGTCTGGAAAGCGCCGCGCGATCAGGAAGGCGCGATCCGTTTCGATCCGCAGCTGCGCGAGAAGGAGCGCGCGCTCGCGAAGCTCGAGGCGGGTCACGTCGTCAAGATCGCGTTCCGTTTTCGCGAGCCGTTCTGGGGCGAGCGCAACTTCGTGCACACCGCCGATCGCTTTATGCCGACGTGGTGGAGCAGCGCGCCGCTACGCTCGCCGATCCTCACCGGCTGGGCGGGCGGACACGCGGCCGACGCGCTGCTCGCGGAGCGTGGGGCGATGATGGACCGCGCGCTCGATGCGATGTCGCGCGCGTTCGCGGTGCCGCGGCGACGCGTCGACGCGCTGCTCGCCGGCACATGGACCTTCGACTGGCAGGCCGACCCGTTCAGCCGCGGTGCGTACTCGTACGCCGGCGTCGGCGGCTCGGGCGCGCACGCGCAACTCGCGCGGCCGGTGAAGGGAACGCTCTTCTTCGCGGGGGAGGCGACGAGCGGCGATCAGACCGGAACGGTGGCCGGTGCGATCGAGAGCGGCCAGCGGGCGGCGCGCAACATAAAATAATTGCGTCCGGTCACAATAACTCTTATGCTGTCGAGCAGAGCAGCAAAACCGGGAGGAACTCCAAAATGACCCGTCGTCACCGTCTGCTTCTGCTGTGTCTCCTCGCACTCGCCCCTGCCACGTTCGCCCGCGTCATCTCGTACGCGCCCTACTCCAATCGCACGTCGATGACCTCGTATCACCACCGCGAGAATCGCTGGTTCGCGCTCGCGGAGGCGCTGCCGGGCGAGCAGCCGAACTATCGCGCGCAGGTCGTGCTCTACGACGCGCACGGCGTCGAAGAGCCACGGGTGATTTATCCCGGGCCGCTGACCACCGCGCAGATCACATGGGTGGCGGTTCACGAAAAACAGGTCCTCATTTCCCTCTTCGAGTCGACGAGCTCCAGCTACAAACCGGTCTATCTCCTCAGCCCCGACGGCGGCACGACCTGGAAGCGGCTCACCGATCTCGACGGCCAGTACAGCGACGGATATGCCGACGTCGATACCGGCGGTCTTTACACGCACGGCCTCAAGGCGCCGGTCTCCGTCGGCGGATTCTTCTCCTTCGTGATCGCGACGAACGCCGGCTTGTACGGCGTCGATGCGGCGGCGAACGTGAAGGTGCTGCTGCGCGGAGACAGCACGACGACGATCAGCCTCGCCGGCCGCGATCGCGACGGCACGCGATTCCTCGTCCGCGCCGGAAACCTGCTGCGCATCGTCGACAAGAACGGCATGGCCACGACGCTGGCCGATCTCTCCGGCTCGGGCGCCAACGGCTGGATCACCAGCAACGGCTCGGCGTATGTCCATCAGTCCGTCAGCTACAACCGCGTTCTCTATCTCTATCGCAACGGGCAGAAAGAACTGATCGGAGCCCCCGACGGAGTGACGGACGTCAATCCCGGCATCCTGCCGTATCCCGGAACGTCGCTCTCGTTCTTCGCCGTTCCGACACGCGACTACGACGGCGCGTGGATGATTCAGCGCGCGACCGGAAAACCGACGACGCTGCTGCGGCACACGATCGCATCGGGCAAGGAAACGATGTGGTCCGACGTGTCGGGACCGGAAGTCGAGGCGCTGCACACCGGCGCGTCGGGAGACACGCTGCTGATTCAGGTGCATCGTCCGCGCGCGCAGGCGGAGCGCTGGTTCCTCGATCCGGCGCTCGCCGTGTGGCACGTGGGACAGCCGGCGCCGCGCGCGTACGATGAGCTGTTCCTCAACGAGACCTACACCAAGGGCTTCGTGCATCTCGACGTCGACGCCATCGCCGGCGGCACTCCGTTCGTCTTCGACTCCGGCACGATCAGCTCCGGCGGCATCATCGCCTCGCCGGCCCCCGTCGGCGGCGGAGGCGGCGACGTGGTGCAGGAGTGGGGCGTGGTGCGCGCGTCGCTGAAGCAGAGCCTCGTGCTGCCCGGCATCGCGCGGCAGCCGGGCGCATTCAACTCGTACTGGCTCACCGATCTCGTGATCCACAACCCGCTCGACACGCAGCAGCGCGTCGACTTCCGCTTCGTCGCGATCGGCGGCGAGGTGGCGGCATCGGCCGCGAAGTCGATATCCATCACGCTGGCCGCGCATGAAGTGCGAGTGGTGAAGGACGTGGTGAAGGAGCTGTTCGCCGTGGAGCAGGGCGGCGGGACGCTGTACATCGATCCGGAGACGGTGGTCTCGGCGACGGCGCGCACGTACACGCGCTCGGGCGAGGGTTCGTTCGGCTTCGGGATGCAGGCGATCGATCTGCTGAACGCCGCGAGTCCGCGGTTCCCCGTCACGTTCGCGGGCGCGTTCCCCGGCTCGGAGTACCGCACCAACGTGCTGCTCACCGATACGTCGGGACGCGGCACCGAGGCGCGGTTTCGCGCGCATGGAATCCTCGGCATGATCGGCGTCGACAACGTCGCGCTGAGCGCGCCGGTGAACGGCGTGCTGCAGATGAACGGACTCGCGGGAATGCTCGGCCTCTCCGTCACCGACGCGGGAGGCCTCGAAGTGCAGCCGACGCGCGGCACGATGATCGTCTCCGTCGTGGCGATGGACAATCGCACCAACGATCCGACGTTCTTCCCGCCCGATCTCCCCGCGCCGGTCGTGCGCACGATCCCGGCGATCGGCCACATCGACGGCGCGCACAACGCGAAGTTCCGCAGCGATCTGTTCCTGCTCAATCCGACCGAGTTGCCGCGCACCGTGCAGCTCGAGGCGAAGCCGTGGGACTCGAACGCGCCCGGCAAGGTGGTCCCGTTCACGCTGCTGCCCGGCGAGGCGCGCGTGATCCGCGACGCGCTGCCGACGCTGTTCCAGATGACCGGCATCGCGCGTCTGCGCTACAACTCCGGCGATCCCGGCAGCAACGGCGTGCGCGTGACGTCGCGCACGTACAACGTCGACGAGAACGGCTGGACGTACGGCTGTCTCATCCCGCCGCTGAACAGTTTCCAGAGCGCGGGTCCCGGCGAGCAGCTGGAGATCCTCGGCATCGTCGGCGGCTCCGGCTTCCGCACGAACATCGGCCTCGTCGAGCTGACTCCAGGCTACAACGGCACCAATGCCGAAGCTCGCATTCACATCGTCGACGACAAGGGAAAGGAGCTCGACCAGTTCACGATGCAGCTCCCCACCGCCGGCGGCACGCAGCTCAACGACATCTTCGCCGCGCGCGGCATCACCGCGCCCGCGGCGGCGATCGTTTACGTGTCGGTGACGAAGGGCCTGATCGGCGCGTACGCGACGCTCACCGATAACGTGACCAACGACTCGACGTACCTCGGCGCGAACCTGAGCGCGCAGCCGCATTGAGTTACTGCGACATCGCCCCGGGGCATCCGTACCACGGCCCGTATCACGACGAGGAGTACGGATTCCCCGTGCGCGATGACGACCGCCTGTTCGAGCGCCTCGTGCTCGAGGTCAACCAGGCGGGCCTGTCGTGGCTCACCATTCTCCGCAAACGCGACGCCTTCCGCGAAGCCTTCGACGACTTCAAGCTCGAGCGCGTCGCGCGCTACGACGCCCGCCGCCGCGCGCGACTCCTCCGGAACCCCGGCATCATCCGCAACCGCCTGAAAGTCGACGCCGCCGTCGAAAACGCCAAACGCATTCTCGCCCTCCGCAAAACCCACGGCTCGTTCGCACAATGGCTCGACGCCCACCACCCCCGCGACAAACCCGCGTGGGTCGCGCTCTTCAAACGCACCTTCGTCTTCACCGGCGGCGAGATCACCGGCTCGTTCCTCCTCAGCACCGGCTACCTCCCGGGAGCGCATGAACCCTCGTGCCCCGTATATGGGAAGTTGGTTAAGTTGAAATTCCAGACCTGACCCCCAACAACTCGCAATAGAGGCCGTGGAAGTGGTGGACGCCGTTTTCGCGCTTTACGGAATAGCGGCCACTTTCGTACGTGGGTGAGGCGAGGCCGCGTTGGACGTCTTCGCAGATGGAGATGTCTTCGAGCTGGATCTCGTCGCTGAAGGCGACGGTTTCTTCGATCTCCTGCTTCGACGCCTCGGCGTCGCGAAAGTACCAGTCGAAGAGGGTCACGGTGCGGCCGGGGCCGATGGGGAGGATGAGGTTCGTGGAGAAATTGTCGGGGTAGACGTTGAGCATGAGGTTCGGGAAGATCCAGAAATAGCGCACCTGATCGTCGCCGCCGACGGTGCGGATGCGATCCGGACGCCGCGTCGGCGCAAACTGGATCGAGTAGCTCTTCTTCGTCTCGGTGCGGTAGTTTGGGTAATCGAGCTCGCGGAAGAGACCGGGGTGCACGATCGGGATGTGATAGCCCTCGAGGTAGTTGTCGACGTATACCTTCCAGTTGCAGTCGAGCTCCCACGCCTTGTGATGCGCGAGACGGAAGCCGCTGTAGTCGTGCGGCGGCATGTCGGCGAGCAGCTCGCCGAGGAACTCGGTGAGTGTCTCGGCCTCGCAATCGAGATTCACGAACACCAGCTCGTTCCACACCTCGACGTGATACGGCGGCAATACACACGACGCGCGATCGAACTCCTCCACGCCCTCGAACTCCGGCGTGACCGCGAGGCGGCCGTCGAGCGAATACGTCCAGCCGTGATAGCCGCACTGCAGCACCGGACGCCTCCCCTCCCCTTTCGCCACCGGCCCCGCGCGATGGCGGCAGACATTCGACATCGCGCGCAGCACGCCGTCCGTGCCGCGCACGACGAGCACCGGCTCGGTCGCGATCGTGGTCGCGAAGTACTGCCCCGGCTCGCGCACCTGCTCGAGCCGCCCGGCCAGCTGCCACGTGCGCGCGAAGATGTTGCGCTGCTCCGCGCCGAGGACCGCGGGATCGAAGTAGAAACGCGACGGAAGCGTGGCCGCGTGCGCGAGACGCGGATCGAAAGTCCAGGTCATTTTTTTCGGATCACGAGATACACCGGAATCGAGAGAAAGAGAAGCCCCAGCGCCCACGCCGTGCTCACGAGATCGCTGATCGAGGCGCCGATCAGGAACGCCACCGACGCGAGAATCGCAAGCCCGGTCGTGATCGGATGCCCCCACGCGCGATACGGACGCGGCGCCTCGGGCTCGCGGCGGCGCAGCACGAACAGCGTGACGAACGACAGCGCGTAGTTCGCGACGAAGAAGAACGCCAGCTTCGCGATCACCGTCTCGAACGTGCCGGTGACGATGAACGCCGCGGCGAGCAGGCTGCTGATCAGCAGCGCGATGTCGGGCGTGCCGCCGCGGTTGACCTCGCGCGCGCCGCGCCAGAACAGGCCGTCGCGCGACATCGCGAAGAGCACGCGCGGCGCCATCAGCACATTCGAGCTGACCGCGCTGAGCAGCATCACGATCACGAGCAATCGCAGCATCAGCTGTCCGTTCGCGCCGAAGAGATGTTCGACCACCGCGCCCGCCGCGAAGTTGTGGCCCGCGATCGTCGGCAGCGACACGACGCGCAGGAACGCGAGATTCACGAGGAGGTAGATCGCGGCGATGGAGATGACGCTGCTGAGCATCGCGCGCGGGATGTTGCGCGCATGGTCTTTCACTTCCTCGGAGAAGTAGATGACCGCCGACCAGCCGTCGTACGTGTAGATCACCGACTGCAGCGCGAGGACGAACGCGATGATGAGCGAGCCCTCGTGGTCCGCCGCGACCGCGGTCGGCGCCCACGGCAGGCGCGTGCCGAGGCCGAAGCAAACCGCGACGAACGCCGTCAGCGCGAGCGCCTTCAGCATGCTGGTGACGTTCTGCACCGCGCCGCCCGCTCGCACGCCGAGCCACTGGATGATGGTCAGGATCGCGACGACCGCGAGGGCGATGACCTGCTGCGTGCGCGCCTCGGGGAACAAGCCGACCGCGTACTCGCCCACCACGATCGCGACCGCGGCGGTCGTGCCGCACGTCGAGATCCAGTCGCTCCATCCGACGACGAAGCCGGCGTAGTTGCCGAGGCCGTGCCGCACGAAGACGTACTGCCCGCCGGAGCGCGGCACCAGCGTCCCGAGCTCCGCCAGCGCGTTCGCGCCGAGGAGCGCGTAGATCGCGCCGGCGACCCACGCGGCCATGAACAGCCAGAAGGTCTGCAGCTGCGCGGCGATGGCGCCGGGAGTCCGCAGGATCCCGGCGCCGATCGTGTTCCCGACCGTGACCGCCACACCAAAGCCGACACCGAGGACGACGAGCAAGTGCCCGCGGGAAACCGTGGCGGTCGAAGCGGGGGCCGTCTCGATAGCGCGCCAAGTGTAACCGGTGGGCGTCTGCGCGGCAGAACATGCCTCGGGCGACAATCGTGGCGAAGGCTTGGCCAACCGACGCTGCCGGCCGTGCCGGCTACTCGTCTTTGATCGTCACCGGTCCGTTGACCGTCGAGATCCGCACCGCCGTCGCACCGCGTCCGAGCTCGATCTTGCGCGGGCGGCGCTCGTAGTAGTCGTCATCATCGTCTTCGTTTGCACGCGCGGCACGCCATGCGGCGCAGCCTTCCGCGCGGCACGAGATCGGACCGCGTCCGAGCGCCTCGACCACGACTCCGGAGCCGTAGCCTTCCGGCACATGCACGCTGAGCGGGCCATTCTGCGTCGTCGCGTCGAGCGAGCCGTCGAACCGCGAGCCGTCGAGATGCACGGAAAGCGGTCCGTTCGTCGCGCGCACTTTGAGCGTGCCCGAGCCGCCGTGAATGCTGATCGGCCCGTTCGACGTCGACACGTCGAAGTCGCCGGAGACATCGTGCAGCGCCAGCGGCCCGTTCGCGAGACGCGCCGTGACGTGACCCTGCACCTCGCGGAACGACACCGGCCCGTTGTGCGCGTCGACCTCGATCTCCGCGCCGTCCGGCGTGCGGACGTGATACGACACGCTCCAGTCGTTGTTCGACGGACCGGTCGCGCGGAGCTCACCGCCGTCGAGCGTCACGCGGATGTCGTCGAGGTCCGCGGCGACCTCGGCGGCCTTGCAGACCGTGACCGTGTAGCCAGCGTTGTTGCCGCCCGTGAACTTCACCGGCGAGTTCTTCGTCGACACTTTCAACGAGCGCAGTCGCCCGCCTTCGATCGTTTCCTGCGCGACGTACGCGCGGTTGCCGTTGAAGCGCCAGTTGCGTGCATTGCAGCCGTCCGCGTCGTCGTCGATGTTGGTCCAGGTGTGATTTCCGCCGGCGAACGCGCCGGTGGCGAGCAATACGAGAGCGAGAGCCATGAGGAGTCGTCGCATCGAGGGTTCCTCCCTTTTCTGAGGTGTATAGACGTGGGGCGTGCATGGAAGTTAGGTTTGTTCGCGATTTTGCGTCGCGCGGTCACGCGGCTGTCATCCCGAGCGTTCAGCGAGGGACCCGGGCGGGTGGCGCGCGAGGCAGGTGCATCGCAGCCCCGCCCGAGCCCCAGGTCCCTCACTCACGTTCGGGATGACACACCGCGTGACCGCGTGACTGCGCGACCGCGCTGTTAACCGACCCCCGTCCCCGCGCGTAATCACAACCAATGGACACCCTCGCCAACGACCTCCGCTTTTCCGTCCGCCTGCTGAAACGGAATCCGTTGTTCGCGCTGACCGCGGTGCTGTCGCTCGCGATCGGGATCGGTGCGAACACGACGATCTTCACGATCGCGAACGCGATGCTGTTCCGCGCGCCGGCCGCGGTGGCCGACGCGGACCGTCTCGTCGACATCGGACGGTCGCAGGATGGGGAGGGCTTCGACAACAACTCCTATCCGAACTATCTCGAAGTGCGGAACCGCAACACCGTCTTCTCCGACGTCTACGCGTTTCGCTTCGACTCGCAGGCGATGAGTCTCGGCGGCGCGAAAGGGGCGGAGCGCATCTACGGCAGTCTCGTCACGAACAACTACTTCTCCACGCTCGGCGTGCGTCCCGCGCTGGGGCGCCTCTTCACGCGCGACGATCGCGAAGAAGCGGGCGCGGCGCCGGTGGTCGTGCTCACGCATCACTTCTGGGCGCGCCGCTTTCAACGCGACGCCAGCATCGTCGGCAGCTCGCTGCTCATCAACGGACATCCCTTCACCGTCATCGGCGTAGCGCCGGAAGGCTTTCGCGGAACGACGCTTTTCTCCGCCGACCTATGGGTCCCGATGAACATGGTCGCGGATGCGACGCCGCGGCAGGACGCGTCGATGCTCACCAGCCGCCAGGCGGCGTGGCTGCTGATGGGCGGGCGTTTGAAACCGGGCGTGACGCGCGAGCGCGCGCAGGCGGAGCTGACGCTGATCGGCAGCGCGCTGGTGCGCGAGTATCCGCAGGAAAATCGCGGGCGCGGACTGCGCGTCGCGGCGATGTCGCCGGTGCCGGGGAACGGAGCGCCGATCGCGGCCTTCCTCGCGGGACTCATGGTCGTCGCCGGGCTCGTGCTGACCGTGGCGTGCGCGAACGTCGCGGGCGTGCTGCTCGCGCGCGCGACGTCACGGCGTCGCGAGATCGCGATGCGGCTCGCGCTCGGCGCCGGGCGCGGGCGGCTGATCCGCCAGATGCTCGTCGAAAGCGCGACGCTGTTCGTCGCCGGCGGCGCGCTCGGGTTGTTGCTCGCGCGCGTGATGACGAACCTGCTGCTCGCGCTGCTGCCGGCGGCGCCGGTGCCAATCGACCTCGCGCTGATGCTCGACGCGCGCGCTCTCGCATTCACCACCGCGCTCTCCTTCGCCGCCGCGATGCTGTGCGGACTCGTGCCGGCGTTCCACGCGTCGAAGCGCGACGTCGTGAGCTCGCTGAAAGTCGATGCGAACGCGAGCCCGGAACGGCAACGCCTGCGCAACCTCTTCGTCGTCGCGCAGGTCGCGCTCAGCGTCGTCCTCGTCGTCGGCGCGGGACTGTTCGTGCGCGCGTTGCAGCGCGCGAATCGCATCGATCCAGGCTTCGACGCGAGCGGCGTCGAGCTGGCCTCGCTCGATCTTTCCCTCGGCGGCTACACCGACACGACCGGCCCGATCTTCGCGCGCGAGCTGCTGCAGCGCGTCCGCGCGATCCGCGACGTGCAGAGCGCGACGTTGTCCGCCGTGCTTCCGCTCGGCATGGGCGGGATGAGCATGGGGCGGCTCGATGTGCCGGGCGGACCGCAGGACCTCGCGGCCGACTGGAACGTCGTCGAGCCGGGCTACTTCGCGACGCTGCGCACGCCGCTGCTGCGCGGGCGCGACTTCGACGACCGCGATCGCGCGGACGCGCCGCTCGTCGCCGTCGTGAACGAAACGATGGCGCGGCGGCTCTGGCCGAAGGACGACGCGATCGGGAAAGTGCTGATGCAGGAGCGCACGCGCAAGCTCACGGTCATCGGCGTCGCGCGCGACGCGAAGTACCGGACGCTCGGCGATCCGCCGCGGATGTTCCTCTACGTGCCGATGCAGCAGCAGTACGTGCCGCGCACGACGATCGTGGCGCGCTCGACGAACGGTCAGCGCCTCGCCGTCGAGCTCCGCACGCTCATCGCGTCGATGAACGCGAACCTGCCGATCGTGACGTCGCAGACGCTCGACGAATACACGAAGTTCGGTCTCGTGCCGCAGCGCATCGCCGCGTCGATGTCGGGCACGCTCGGCATCATCGGCCTGCTGCTCGCCGCGATGGGCATCTACGGTGTGACCGCGTACATGGTCACGAGCCGCACGCGCGAGATCGGCATCCGCATCGCTCTCGGCGCCGAGCGCGGCGACGTCGTCGGGATGGTGCTGCGCCGCGGCATGATCCTCGTGCTCATCGGCATCGCGATCGGCACGCTCCTCGCCGCCGCCGCCAGCCGCGTCCTCGGCTCACTCCTCTTCGGATTGCCGCCGACGGACCCCGTCACGTTCAGCGCGGCCGCCGCCCTCTTCTGCATGATCGGCCTCGCCGCCTGCTACGTGCCGGCGCGACGCGCGACCGAGATCGAGGCAACGCAGGCGCTGCGCGCGGAATAGCGTTTATCCGCCGAGATAGGCTTTCTTGATGCGATCGCTCGCGAGGAGCGACTTCGTGTCGGAGGTCAGCACAATCCTGCCCGTTTCCATGACGTAGCCGCGTTGCGCGGTCATGAGCGCCATGTGGGCGTTCTGTTCGACGAGGAGGATGGTCGTGCCTTTGCCGCCGTCGTTGATCTCGCGGATGACGCGGAAAATCGTCTGCACCATCTGCGGCGCGAGGCCGAGGGACGGCTCGTCGAGCAGCAGCACCGTCGGCTTGCCCATCAGCGCGCGCGAGATCGCGAGCATCTGCTGCTCGCCGCCGGAGAGCGTGCCGGCGTTCTGCTTCATGCGCTCTTTCAGCACGGGGAAGAGCGTGAAGACGCGGTCGTACTCCGACTGCTGGACCTTGTCCTTGCGCAGGTACGCGCCGAGGTCCAGGTTGTCCGCGACGGTGAGGTTCGCGAAGATACCGCGTCCCTCGGGGACGTGCGAGATGCCGCGCGCGGTGATGATGTGCGGCTTCACGCCGGTGATGTTCTGTCCCGCGAACGTCACCTCGCCTTTGCGCGGCTTGAGCAGGCCGGAGATCGTGCGCAGCGTCGTCGTCTTGCCCGCGCCGTTCGCGCCGATGAGCGTGACGATCTCGCCCTTCTTCACTTCGAGGTCGATCCCGTGCAGCGCCGGAATGGTTCCGTAGCCGACTTCGAGATCGCGGATCGAGAGGAGCGCGTCGCTCATAGCTCCGCGACCTCCGCCGGCTCGCCGAGGTATGCCTCGATCACCGCGGCATTCGCGCGGATCTCTTCCGGTTCGCCCGTCGCGATGGTCTTGCCGAAGTTAAGGACGATGATGCGCTCGCAGATGCCCATCACCAGTTCCATGTTGTGCTCGATGACGAGGATCGCGAGCTTGAAGCGGTCGCGGATCTCGTGGATCTTGTCCATCAGCCGCATCGTCTCGCCGGTGTTCAGTCCCGCAGCCGGCTCATCGAGCAGCAGCAGCTTCGGACGCGCGGCGAGCGCGCGCGCGATCTCGAGCCGGCGCTGGTCGCCGTACGGAAGGTTCTTCGCATAGTCGTGCGCGCGCGGCAGCAGGTCGAAGAGATCGAGCAAACGCTCGGCCTCGACTTCCGCCTCGTTCTCCGCGTCGCGAAAGCGATTCGTGTGCAGCACCGCCGAGGTGCCGGGGTACTTGTAGTGGATATGGCCGCCGATCTTCACGTTGTCGAGGACGCTCAGCTCCTTGAAGAGGCGGATGTTCTGAAAGGTGCGCGCGACGCCGAGGCTCGTGATCTGGTACGGCTTCATCTCGGTGGTGCGCGTTCCGGAGATCACGATCTCGCCCTCGGTGGGCTTGTACACGCCGGTCAGCATGTTGAAGATCGTGGTCTTCCCCGCGCCGTTCGGCCCGATCAGGCCCACCAGCTCGTGCGGACGGATGGCGAGATTGAAATCGGAGACCGCCGTCAGTCCGCCGAAGCGGATGGTCACGTGACGCGCCTCGAGAATCGCCTGTTCGTTCGCCATCTACGTAACCGGCGGCCCCGCGTCGCGATCGAGCTTGTCGTTCCCCTCGTCGCGCGCTTCCTTCGGAATGCGGTCCTTTCGTTTCGGCAGGAACTCCCACAGCTCCTTCCGCCCGAACAACCCCTGCGGCCTCGTCCTCATGAGGACGATGAGCATGATCGAGTAGATAACCATGCGAGGATCGCGTCCGCCGGGCATGTAGTCCTTCACCGCGCGCAGTCCCTCGGGGAGGAAGGTGAGGACGATCGCGGCAACGATCGAGCCGGAGATCGATCCGAGTCCGCCGAGGACCACCATCGCCACGACCTCGAACGACTTGATGAACGTGAACATCGTCGGATTCAGATACGCCGGCGTGTAATGCGCGAACAAACCGCCCGCCGCGCCGGCGAGGCACGACCCGATGATGAACGCCTTGACCTTGTAGCGCGTCGTGTCGACGCCCATCGCCTCGGCGGCGACCTGGTCCTCGCGAATGGCGAGGAACGCGCGGCCGACCGACGACTCGACGAGGCGGTGCGAGATCAGAATCGTGATCCCGCAGAAGAAATAGACCCAGAAGAAATTGTTCCAGGGCGGGATGCCGGTGAGTCCGCGCGCGGCGCCGACTTTGTCGATGTTGAGGATCAGCACGCGGATGATCTCGCCGAAGCCGAGCGTGACGATCGCGAGGTAGTCGCCGCGCAGACGCAGCGACGGCAGGCCGACGATGTATCCGGCGATCGCCGACATCAGCGCGCCCGCGAGCACGGCCACGATCAGCAGGATGTTCTGCCAGAGGATCTGCTGCGTGCTCCCCTCCGCCATCTTCTCCACGTACGGACCGAAGTAGTAGACGGTGAGAAACGCCGCGCTGTACGCGCCGACGGCCATGAATCCCGCGTGGCCGAGCGAAAACTGTCCCGCGTGTCCGTTAATGATGTTCAGCGACACCGCGAGCGTGATGTTGATCCCCATGATGATGATGATGCGGTTGTAGTAGCGCATCGCCGGCCAGAACGCGGCGGCATACTCGAGTGCCCACCACGCGCCCATCAGGATGAGGATGAATCCCGCGAAGAGGATGAGGTCGCGAAGCCACCAGGTGCGCGGCAGCATCACACCTTCTCCGGCTGGTACTTCCCGAACAAACCGCTCGGACGAAACAGCAGGATGACGATCAGGATCACGAACGCGATCGCGTCGCGATAGTTCGAGAAGCGCGAGCCGCCCACGAACGCCTCGATGATGCCGATCAGCAACCCACCGACGACGGCGCCGGGGACGTTGCCGATGCCGCCGAGGACCGCGGCGACGAAGGCCTTGAGTCCGGGCATGACGCCCATCAGCGGATCGATCTTCGGATACGAGAGGCCAACGAGGATTCCGGCGACGGCGGCGAGGCTCGAGCCGAGGATGAACGTCGTCGAGATCACGCGGTCGGTGGGAATGCCCATCAGCGACGCGGTCTCGAAGTTGTACGACACGGCGCGCATGGCGCGGCCGTATTTCGTGCCGTAGACGATGTACTGCAGCAGCGCCATGAACGCGATCGCGACGCCGAGGACGATGAGCTGATAGTTCGTCGTCACCACGCCGCCGATGTGGATCACGTGTTTCTCGATCAGCGTCGGGAAGAACTTCGGATCGGGACCGAACACGAACTGCCCGCCGTACTCGAGGAGGAACGACACGCCGATCGCGGTGATCAGCGACGCGATGCGCGGCGCGTTGCGGAGCGGCCTGTAGGCGATACGCTCATTCAGATAGCCGAGGAGGCCGCAGATCAGCATCGCCGCCAGCATCACCAGCGCCGCGTTGACCGGCGAAGCCTCGCCGGCATTCGCCTTCGCGAGATAGCGGCCGGCGTAGAAGCCGGTGAAGGAGCCGATCATCAGCACGTCGCCGTGCGCGAAGTTGATCAGCTTCAGGATGCCGTACACCATCGTGTAGCCGAGCGCGATCAGGGCGTAGATCGAGCCGGCGGCGATCCCGTTGAGGAGGTTCTGAAGTAGCTCTTGCATCCGGACGCAAAAAGGTCCGGCGAAACCTACTCGCCGGACCCACTCTTGTAAAGCGTTTTCGTCGCGCTTACTGCGCGGTGGTGGTCCCTGTCGTGCCGGTCGCCGGCGTGGTTCCGGCAGGCGCGACCTTCGCCTTCAGCGTCAGCTGGCCGCCCTTCACTTCGACGATGACCAGCGTCTTGCCCACGGGATTGCGATCGGGGCCGAGGTTGATCTCCCCGGTCACTCCCTCGAAGCCCTTCGTCGCCGCGATCGCGTCGCGCAGGGCGGGGCCGTCGGTCGTGCCGGCGCGCTTGATCGCGTCGGCGAGCACGCGCGCCGCGTCATACGCCAGCGCCGCGAGCGCGTCGGGCGTCTCGGTGTAGCGCTGCTTGTACTTCTCGACGAAGTCGCGGACCACCGGCTTCGAATCGCCGGGGAAGTAGTGGTTCGAGTAGAAGCAGCCCTCGAGCGCCTTGCCGCCGATCTCGACGAGCTTCGGCGACTCCCAGCCGTCGCCGCCGGCGAGCGGCATGTTCATGCCGAGGTCGCGGGCCTGGATGGCGATCTGTCCGATGTCGCTGTAGTAGCCGGGGATGTAGATGAGGTCGGGGGCCGTGGTCTTGATCGCGGTGAGCTGCGAACGGAAGTCACTGTCACCCTTGGCGTAGCTCTGCGTGGCAACGATCTGGCCGCCGAAGCCCTTGAAGGCATCGCCGAAGAACTTCGCGAGGCCGGTGGAGTAGTCGCTCTTGTTGTCGATGAGCACCGCGACCTTGCGGATGCCGAGCTCGTTGTAGAGATAGCGCGCCATCGACGCACCCTGGTAGTCGTCGAGGAAGCACATGCGGAAGATGTAGTCGCCCTTCGTCGTCACCGACGGGTTGGTCGACGAGGGCGTGATCATCGGGACCTTGTTGCTCTGGCAGATCGGCGCCGCCGCGAGCGAGCTCGACGAAGCCACTTCGCCGAGGACGGCCACCACGTTGTTCTGCGAGATCAGCTTCGTGACCGCGTTCGCCGCTTCCTCCGCCTTCGACTGATCGTCTTCGGTGAGGACGCGGATCTTGCGGTTGTTCACGCCGCCGGCCGCGTTGATCTCGTCGACCGCGAGCATGATCGCGTTGTGCGTCGACTGGCCGAACGTGGCCTCCGTGCCGGTGAGCGAGCCGTACTCGCCGACGACGATCTCCCCTTCGGCGCCGCCGGTGGTCGTGCCGGTGGTCTCTGTTTTCGGCGGACATCCGAGGAAGGCCAGAGCAAGCGTGCACGCGAGTGCAACCAGGAGTTTTCTATTCATGGGGCGGGATTCTACACGGGTTCGAGCGGTTAGAGATTCACCCAGACGCTCTTCGTCTGCGTGTACTTCTCCAGCGCGTCGCGGCCCTGGTCGCGGCCGAAGCCCGATTCCTTGAAGCCGCCGAACGGCAGCGCCGGGTCGTACAGGTTGTACGTGTTCACCCACACCGTCCCGGCTTTGATCGCGCGCGCGATGCGATGCGCCTTCGAGACGTCGCGCGTCCAGACCGCGGCCGCGAGGCCGTACACCGTCGCGTTGCCTTTCGCGATCGCGTCGTCGGCGTCTTTGAATCGGATGGTCGCGAGCACGGGCCCGAAGATCTCTTCGCGCGCGATGCGATGCTCGACGTCGACGTCGTCGAAGATCGTCGGCTTCACGAAGTAGCCTTTGCCGGTCCCGATGTCAGTCCGCTCCCCGCCGGCGACGAGCTTCGCGCCTTCGCTCTTCCCCGCTTCGATGTACGAAAGCACGGTCTCCATCTGCTCCTTCGAAACGATCGCGCCGAGGCGCGTCTTCGGATGGAGCGGATCGCCGGCGGTCATTTTGTTCGCGCGCTCGATCACTTTCGCCATCAGCTCGTCGTGCGCGCCTTCCTCGACCAGCAGCCGCGACCCGGCCGCGCAGACTTCGCCCTTGCCGTAGAAGATCGCGTTGAGCGCGCCGCGCGCGGCGGCGTCGAGATCGGCGTCGGCGAAGACGATGTTCGGCGACTTGCCTCCCAGTTCCAGCGCGACTTTCTTCAGCGTCTTCGCCGCGCGCGCCATCAGCTGGCGCCCGACTTCGGTCGAGCCGGTGAACGTGATCGCGTCGACGCCGGGATGATCGACGATGGCGTTGCCGACGACGCTGCCGCGTCCCGGGACGACGTTCAGCACACCCGCCGGCAGTCCCGCTTCCTTCGCGTACTCCGCGAATTTCAGCAGCGAGAGCGACGTGTTCGACGCCGGCTTGATGACGACCGTGTTCCCGCACGCGAGCGCGGGTGCGATCTTCCACACCGCCAGCATCAGCGGGAAGTTCCAGGGCGTGATCGCGCCGACGACGCCGACCGGCTCGCGCAGCGTGTACGTGAACGCGTTGTCGGCGACGGGGATCGTTTCGCCGGTGACTTTGCCCGACCAGCCGGCGAAGTAGTAGAGACATTCGGCGGCGGCGGGCGTGTCGACGAACTGCGACTCGAAGATCGGCTTGCCGTTGTCGATCGTCTCGATGCGCCCGATCTCGTCGGCGCGCGCGGTGAGGAGGTCGGCGAGCCGCCACATCACCTTCGCGCGATCGCGCGGCTTCATCTTCTGCCACTCGGAGCCCGGCTCCATCTGCGCGCGCGCGGCCTTCACCGCGGCGTCGACGTCGTCGGGACCGGCGGACGCGACGTCGGTGATCTTCTCTTCCGTCGCGGGATTGGTGGTGGCGAAGGTCTCGCCCGAGCGGGCGTCGGTGAACTCGCCGTTGATGAAAAGCTGGTTGGGAATGCTCATGCGATGACCGCGGGCTCCTCGTACGGCGCGACGTCGAAGTTGCGCACGTACATCTGATGGATCTGCTCCATCTCGTCGTCGTTGAGTGGCGCGTGTTCCGAGGCGGCGGCGAATTCTTCGAGCTGATCCTCGCCGTAGAAATTCGGCAGCGCGGAGAGGATCGACGGATGCGCATAGAGCCAGAGCAGTGCAAGCTGTCCGACCGTCACGCCGCGCGCTTCGCACATCGGCCGCAGGCGCTCGACTTTCTGCACGCCCTCGACCAGCCACGAGCGTGGGCGGTGGGAGCGGTGGTCGTCGGCGTCGAAGGTGGTGTCGATGGTGTACTTCCCTTCGAGCATGCCCGACGAGTGCGTGACGCGAATCAGGAACTGCGGGTCGGGATCGACCTTCCACGCGCGGAACGATTCGTCGAATGCGTCCGACGGCGCACACACGCGTTTCCCCGTCTCGCCGCGCATCGCCTCGGCCACTCCCGCGTACGAAGGACCGCGCTCAGCCGCGAGAATGAGCTCGCGCCCCGGATCCTGCTCGAGGAGGTTGTAGATCATCTGCGTGACCGGCGCGCGGCGGACGGCGGCGCCGTAAACGCCTTCGTCGCGCCAGCCGATCGCGGGCCCGAGCGAGGGGCCGTACGAGAGGATCTTGCCTTCGCTCTTCAGCTGCTCGAGCGTTTCCCAGTGCTCATCCTGCAGCAGCACCGCGACGCGCGCGTTGTGCGGCTGATAAATCGCGACGTGGTCCGTGCCGAGGCGCTGCAGCGACTGCTCGCACGCGAAACGGATGAACTCCGGTGCCATGTTCTGCGGCAGCTCGCGCTGTCCGCGCGGGCGCTCGGGGTTGTTGTAGAAGTCGTAGCCGAATTTCGTGCCGACGACGAGCTCGGGATGGTCCTTGAGAATTGGCGCGAGCACCGTCTCGCCGCGTCCGTTGCCATACGCGTCCGCGGTGTCGATGTAGTTGATCCCCCGCCCGATCGCCGCGCGAATCAACGCCTGCGCCTCGGCATCCGTGTAGGTCCCCCACCACCCGGTGGTGACGGTCCACGTGCCGAAGCCGAGCTCGGATACTTGTAAGTTGGTGTTGTGTAAGTTGCGATATCGCATTGTTGGGTTCCTGGGTTGCTGGGTTCCTGGGTTGCTGAACCCAGCAACCAATTCACCGTCCGGTGAAGTTCGGTTTCCTTCTCTCGTTATACGCCCCGATCCCCTCCGCCGCATCCTCGCTCTGGAACAGCTGCTGTTGCAGTTCGCGCTCGAGGGCGAGGGCGGATTCGAGGGGGACTTCCCATCCCGTCTGCACGGCGCGTTTGATGCGGCCGACGGCTTTGGCGGCTTTGTTGGGCGGGCAGAAGCTCCACGCGTACTCCATCACGCGGTCCCACCACTTTTTCTCATTCTCTTCCGCCGGCCAGACGTAGTTCACGATCCCGAGCTCCAGCGCGCGCTCGAACTCGAAGAGGTTGCCTTCGATCATCAGCTCGATCGCCTTCGTCTTCCCGACGATGCGCGAGAGGCGCTGCGTGCCGCCCGTCCCCGGCAGCACGCCGAGGGTCACTTCCGGCAGGCCGCACTTCCCTCCGCCCTGCAGCGCGATGCGGATGTCCGCGGCCATCGCGATCTCGAGACCGCCGCCGACAGTGTGTCCGTTCAGCGCGGCGATGACGAGCTTCGGCGTCTGCTCAAGGCGCAGCAGCGTCTCGTTCGCGTGGAGGCAGAAGAAGTATTTGAACTGCGGCGTGACCTCCGAGAGCATCCTGATGTTCGCGCCCGCGGAGAAAAATTTGTCGCCCGAGCCGCGCAGGACGATGACGTGCACCTCGTCGTCCATCCGCGCGCGAAGGATGCACTCATCCAGCTCGCGATTCATTTCATACGTGTAGGTATTCGCGGGCGGATCGTTCAGCTCGAAGATCGCCGCCCCTTTTTCCACTCGATAGTCGATGAGTTTTCCAGCCATTGCGCGGCGATTATGTCATCAGCGCCCGTCGCCGAAGGTGATGCCGAGGCTGCGCGCGGTGCGGACGAGGTCTCCGTCGGGATCGACGTACTTGGGACGCGAGACGGCTTCGCGAATCGGAACCGAAACGATGTCGTCGCCGCGCACGGCGACCATGTAGCCGAACTGCTTCTTCGCGACGAGATCGGCCGCGTGCTTGCCGAAGCGGCTGGCGAGGATGCGGTCGAACGCGATCGGCGAGCCGCCGCGCTGGATGTGCCCGAGGACCGTGACGCGGATCTCGAGGTCGATCGACTGCTGGATGTCCGCGGCGACCTGATAGGCGATCCCGCCGAGGCGGCGCGTGGCCTTGTCGAGATACGCCTCCTCGCCGCCGATGCGCTTCGCGCCTTCCGCGACGACGATGATGTCGAACTTCGCCCCCTCGGCCTCCCGTCCCTGGATCGTCTGCACGACCGCGTCCGGGCGATACGGAATCTCCGGGATCAGGATGATGTCCGCGCCGCCGGCGATCCCAGCGGAAAGCGCGATCCATCCCGCGTTGCGCCCCATCACCTCGAGGATCATCACGCGGTCGTGGCTCTCGGCCGTCGTATGCAGCCGATCGACCGCGTCGGTCGCGACGGCGACGGCGGTGTGAAAGCCGAACGTGTAATCCGTCGCCGCGAGATCGTTGTCGATCGTCTTCGGCACGGCGACCATGGGGATACCTTTGTCGCACAACCGCTGCGCGATTTTCAGCGTGCCGTCTCCCCCGATGGCAATCATTCCGTCGATACCGAGCTCGTGAATATTGTTCACGACGAGATCAGAGCGGTCTTCGCAGCCGCCGTCGGGCGTCGGGTACTCGAAGGGATTCCCCCGATTGGTCGTCCTCAGCAGCGTCCCGCCCTTCGGCAGGATCCCGCGGATGGTCTCGAGCGTCAGCGGCACGATCGACTTCGTCAGCAGCCCTTCGAATCCGAGCTGGACGCCGACGACTTCGAGGTCATGGTCGCGAATCAGCGTCCGCGCGGCGGCGCGGATGACTGCGTTCAACCCCGGGCAATCTCCGCCGCCGGTCAGGATTCCGATTCTCTTCACCGAGGCAGACTATACAAAAGTGATGCACGGCGTACGGGCTCTGGCACGCGCAATGCTCAACAGTAACCCGTTCGGCCTCGCGGCCGACTGATCATCTGGAGGAAAGCGCATGAACTTCATCGGATGGATTCTGTTTGGTCTGGTTGTCGGCGCGATCGCGAAGTTCCTCATGCCGGGACGCGATCCCGGCGGCTGGATCGTCACGATTCTGCTCGGTATTGCCGGCTCGTTCGTCGGCGGGTTCCTGGCCTCGACGCTTCTCGGGCGAGAAGACTCGACAGTGGGGTGGATCGGCTCGATCATCGGAGCGATCGTTCTGCTGTTCATCTATCGCCTCATCGTCGGGCGCCGAGCCGTCGTCTGACGTCTGTCGTACCCCCCTGGAAATGGCCCCGGGCCTCGCGCGTCGCGAGGCCCTTTTTTCGTTTCATGATTCGTAACCGGCAAACTCCGGAACATTTCAACAATCGATTCGTCTGAAACGTACAGCGGGAATGGCAGCGTCTCCATGAGCGCTTACCTTTCCGAAGCCCACCAGGAGGAGTCAGTAAGTCTATGAATCAATCCACCAGACGAATTCTTTCGACGATTGCGATCGTCATCGCGTCGGTGGCGTTCGGCATTCTCATCAGCGCCGATCTCGGGCTGATGCAGACGTCGAAAGCCCAGACACCGGCCCTGCAAACACCGACCGGCGCGCTGCCGGCCGCCGTCACCATCCCATCCTTCGCGGACGTCGCGGCGCGGGTCATGCCCGCCGTCGTCTCGATCCGCTCCACCGAGATCGTGCGCGCCAGCGACCAGCAGCGCCGCTACGGCATCGATCCCTTCGAGTTCTTCTTCCCCGATCCGAACGATCCCCGGCGCCGCGGACGCGGCAACCAGGGACAGGGCGAAGACGATGATGAGCAGCGCCAGGAAAGCGGCGGCTCGGGCTTCCTCATCTCGCCCGACGGCTACATCCTGACCAACAACCACGTCATCGAAGGCGCCAGCAAGATTCAGGTGCATTACGGCGCCGACGAGAACGGCAACGGCGGCCGCACGGTCTCCGGCAAAGTCGTCGGACGCGATCCCGCGACCGACCTCGCACTGCTGAAGATCGATCTCGATCAGCCGATGCCGTACATCCGCCTCGGCGATTCCGAGCGCATCCGCAAGGGTGACTGGGCGATCGCCGTCGGCCATCCGTTCGCGTTCGAGAACACGCTCACCGTCGGCGTGATCTCGGCGAAGGGCCGCTCGCTGTTCCTCAGCGAGGAGACCCGTTCGTTCGAGAACTTCATCCAGACCGACGCCGCGATCAACTTCGGCAACTCCGGCGGCCCGCTGATGAACATCAACGGGGAAGTGATCGGCATCAACACCGCCATTCGCGGCGGCGCGCAGGGCATCGGCTTCGCGACGCCGATCAACACCGCGAAGACGCTGCTACCGCAGCTGAAGCAGGGCAAGGTCACGCGCGGTTACCTCGGCATGCAGATCCAGGACGTCGACGAGAGCATCCGCGAGGCGTTCAATCTCCCCGAGGCGCGCGGCGCGCTCGTGCAGAACGTCGATGAAGGCAAGCCCGCCGCGAAGGCCGGCATCCAGCACGGCGACGTCGTGATCGAAGTCGACGGCAAGCCGATCCGCAACAACCGCGAGCTGATCGACTACATCTCGTACCTCCCCGTCGGCAGCGACGTGAAGGTCACGCTGCTCCGCAACGGCAAGCGCATGACCGTCACCGCGCAGACCGCCGAGCGGCCGACCGAGACCGCGGCGACCGAGCAGGAGAGCAATCCGGCGGAGCCGGTGCGCAACAAGCTCGGCATGTCGGTGCAGAACCTCACCGCCGAACTGCGCCGCCAGTACAACCTGCCGGCCAGCATCGACGGCGTGATCATCACCAGCGTGAAGAACGTTTCCCCCGCGGGCGAGGCAAACCTCACCGAAGGCGATGTGATCAGCGAAGTACAGGGCCAGCGCGTGACGAACATCCAGGAGTTCAAGGACGCCGTCGATCGCGTGAAATCGGCTCGCCTGCGCCTCTACGTGACCTCGCAGACGCGCAACGGCGTGATCTCGACGTACCGCATTCTGCAGACGCAGTAAAAATAGCTGTCCACTACAATCGCGCCGCATGAACGACGAAACGTTCATGCGGCGCGCTCTTTTTCTGGCGGAGCGCGGCCGCTACTCGGTGAGTCCGAACCCGATGGTCGGCTGCGTCATCGTGCGCGATGAGGCGATCGTCGCCGAAGGATTCCACGAGCGGGCCGGCGAGCCGCACGCCGAGGTCGCCGCGCTGCGCGCATGCGCCGACCCGCGCGGCACGACGCTGTACGTGAACCTCGAGCCGTGCAGCCATCACGGACGCACCGGACCGTGCAGCGAGGCGATCATCGCCGCGGGTGTGAAGCGCGTCGTCGTCGCGATGACCGATCCACACGAAGTCGTCGACGGCCGCGGCATCGCCGCGTTGCGCGCGGCGAACATCGAAGTGACGACCGGCGTGCTCGAAGCCGACGCGCGACGCCTCAACGAAAAATTCGCGTGGGCCGTGACGCAGAAGCTGCCGTTCGTGCTGCTGAAGGCGGCGATGACGCTCGACGGCAAACTTGCGACCATCGCGCGCGAGTCGCAGTGGATCACGTCGGAGGCCGCACGCGAGAAGAGCCTCGCGCTGCGCGAGGAGTTCGACGCCATCCTCGTCGGCAGCGGCACGGTCAAAGCCGACAATCCCCGCCTCACCCGCCGCCTCGGCCTCGCGACGAGCGTCACGCCCTGGACGCGCGTCGTGCTCGACGGCGACGGCGAGGTGCCGCCGCACTCGCAGCTGCTCGCTGACGGCGGGCGCACGATCCTCTTCACCAGCCGCCCGCCGCGCGACACGACTGCCGAGGTCGTGCAGACCGACGGCCGCACCGATCTCGTGACCGTCCTCCGCGAGCTTTACGCGCGCGGCATCCGGTCCGTGATCGTCGAAGGCGGCGCTCTCCTGCACTCCGAGATCATCCGCCGCACGCTCTGGCAGAAGATGATCATCTTCGTCGCCCCGCTCGTGATCGGCGGCGCCGAAGCGCCGGCGATTCTCTCCGGCGAGGGCGTGCCGCGTTTGACAGAGGGGTATCGGTTTCGCTTTGATCGCGTGGAGTCGGTTGGAAGTGATTTGATGATCACGGCCTACCCTTCGTAATGTTCACCGGCATCATTCTCCATCACGGCACGATCGAGCACTTCGAGAGGCGCGGAAACGGCGCGCGTCTGCGCATCCGCACGACCGATCCCGAGCCGTTCGTGCGCGGGGAGAGTCTCGCGGTCAACGGGGTCTGTCTCACCATACTGCCGGACGGCGATGCGCTCGTGACCGACGTATCGGACGAGACGCTGTCGCGCACCACGCTCGGCGAGCTCGTCGACGGCGTCACGGTCAACGTCGAGCGCGCGCTGGCGGTCGGCGATCGCCTCGGCGGGCATCTCGTGCAGGGACACGTCGACACCGTCGGCGCGCTCGCGTCGATCGCGACGGAAGGAGAGTTCGCGGTGCATCGGTGGACGTTTCCGCCGGAGTACGCGGACCTCGTCGTCAGCAAGGGCTCGATCGCCGTCGACGGCGTGTCGCTGACGATCGTCGAGCCCGATCGCACGAGCTTCGGCGCGGCGCTGATTCCCGAGACGTTGCGCCGCACGAGCCTCGGCACGGCGCACGTCGGCGACGCGGTGAACCTCGAATTCGACATGATCGCGAAGCACGTCCGCGCGCTGGTGCTGCCGTACCTGAACCGGTGATTCTCTACCGCAAAGCAGCGCAGCTCCTGATCCGCCGCAAGAGCGCGCCGGAGCCGCCGTTCTGGTGCGCGACGTCGATCGCGCCCTACGGCACGCGCCGCGGCGCGCCGGTATCGATCGACTACCTCACCTCGCGCGCTACGGCCGCGCCGGAGCGCGCCGAAGTGACGGTGTGCGAGAACGTGCGCGATGAGCTCGAGCGCGCGAAGCAGCTCGCCGCGCCGGTGCTCGTCGAGGCGACCGAAACCGCCGAGGTCGTGTTCCGCCGCGGGGAGGAAGCGCTGCGGTTTCTCGACGACCAGCGAATCGACGCGCTGTATCTGACATCGACGCGCGGGGCGATCCCCTCGTCTCCTCTTTCCCCTGTCACCATCGCCGCCTGGCCCTTCGAGATGGCGCGACTGAGCGAGTTGTTCGCGGCGAGTGGTGCGCGCTTCCAGCGCGCCCCCTGGGGCATCGCCATTCCCGTGATCTATCCGATCACGACCGACCTCGACGCGCTGAGCGAGCTCGCGGACCGTGCGCGCGAATCAGGCGCGTCCTTCTTCGCGGCGATTCCCATCGACGTCGACGCGACGGCGAAGCAGGCCATCGCCAACGAGCTGCAGCTCGCGGGCAGCGACGATCGCTACGCGATGCTCTTCCACGCCGACGCCGCGCCGATCCATCTCGCGACGGAGCGGCACATCGCCGCGCTCGCGGCCGCGCGCGGCATGCGCGACTTCGTCGTCCCGCCGCGATGGGAGGAGCGCTCGAACTGGAACGCGGCCGTGCTCCTCACGCTCCTCGCCTCGCGCATGATCGCGCTGGAGCTCGACCTCGACCTCGCCGGCGTCATCGCACGTTCCGCGCGCGTGGTCGCGGATCTCGACAAGCCGCTCGCGCGCATCGCGGAGTCGGCGAGCCTCTCGATCGTCGAGGCGCTGGATGAGG